>Ga0209943_1000102_pt1 | contig 56994 bp, 58 predicted proteins | sample SalPonR1_B_D2_MG_FD_185698 | JGI IMG/M metagenome (GOLD analysis project Ga0209943, IMG submission 185698) | Salt pond soil microbial communities from South San Francisco under conditions of wetland restoration - Salt Pond MetaG R1_B_D2_MG... ... | reverse complement strand
CCAGGAGGACAGCCCCGGCAACTTCCTTCTCATGCACGCCATGGGACCCAACGTAGCAGGAGTCATAGGTACAGCTGTAGCTGCAGGTACCATGCTCACCCTGCTTAGCTGACGGGGAGTTGCAGGTGAGATATTAAGGAAGCAACTATAAAAGTGTTTATGGATTTACGGGAGGTTTATTAAATAATGAAAATAGTTCTCGGATCTGATCATGCAGGATTTGCTCTAAAGGAAAAAATTAAGACTTATCTTGCTGGTCAAGGATATGTTGTCTCCGATAAAGGAACTGATAATGGAGAAAATAGTGTTGACTATCCCGATTTTGCCTTTGCTGTAGCTGAAGAAGTCACAAAAGGCAAGGCTGACAGGGGCATTCTGATATGTGGAACAGGGATAGGGATGAGCATCTCTGCGAATAAGGTGCAGGGAGCATATGCAGCGTTGGTAAAGAATGAAGAAACTGCAAGGTTAAGCCGTCAGCACAACAATTCGAATATACTGGTACTTGAAGGACGAAAATACGACATGAAAAATGTATTCAAGATCCTTGAAGAATGGCTTGCAGTACCCTTTGAAGGGGACAGACATTTAAGACGCATAAATAAGATCATTCAAAGGGAGAATAAACCCGGTATAGTTTTGTCTGGATCTGATTCTGGACAGACTGTTGTTTTTAATCATCCGTTAATTCAACATAAGATTACAATGATAAGAGATAAAAATACTACAGTTAAGGAATTTCGAGAGTTGGTAGAAGAAATTTCAAGTTTGATGGTTTTTGAGATCACCAGGGAACTTCCCCTGGAAAAAACAACTGTTGAAACTCCTATTGCGAAAACGGAGGCATTCACTCTTGCTGGCAAGAAACTTGCTATAGTTCCAGTATTGAGAGCAGGACTGGGAATGGTAGATGGTATTCTGAGGATAATTCCTAATGCAAAAGTAGGACATATTGGACTTTACAGAGACCCTGAAACTTTCAGCCCAGTGGAATATTATTGCAAATTACCAGGGGACATAGAGGAAAGGGATATATTTGTTATAGATCCCATGCTTGCTACAGGAGGATCAGCATCTGCTGCTATTTCCCTGATAAAGGAAAAAGGTGCCAGGAAAATATCCCTTGTCTGCATGATAGCTGCGCCTGAAGGAGTTGAAAAGGTCCATTCCGATCATCCTGAGATAAACATATATACTGCGGCTCTTGATGAATGCCTGAATGACCACGCCTATATCATTCCCGGGCTTGGTGATGCAGGAGACCGGCTATACGGAACCAAGTAGGAGTAAAAAGGTGCTTTTATTAGCAGTAATTCTGGTTCTCAGCTTTATCTGGGGGGTTGGTATAACCCCCCTTTCCATTAAACTCTCCAGACAATACGACATTGTGGACCTCCCGGGGGGCCGGAAAGTTCACCATGGTACCGTGCCTCGAGGTGCAGGAATAGTTATGTGGTCAGGATATACTATGTGGCTCCTTTTTGTTGCTGCTGATCCATTTTTCCTGAAATTCAGTTCTACTGCAACTGTTCTTGTTTTTGTCACAGGTTATCTCGATGATATGAGAAGCGTTAATCCTATGTTACGCTTTTTTATACACCTTATGTCAGCATTTCTGATAGTATATTTCTTTGACACCAGCATCTTGAAAAGCGCCATACTGGTATTTTGGATTACAGGTATGATAAGTGCATATAATCTTATTGACGGTTTAGATGGACTATGTATTGTTACTTTCCTGATTTCGACTTTTGTTGCTTTACTTTTTACTCCGACTTTCGTGTGGATACCCCTGATAGGACTGGGTTCCGGTATCCTGGTATGGAACTTTCCTGTTGCAAGGACTTTTCTTGGAGATGGAGGAAGTACCCTTTTAGGTCTTTTATTTTCCTCTCATTTTGTCTTTGTTTCGATTGAATTGATAGAACCATTGAGTGTATTCGCTTTGGCCTTTATACTGTTCCTTTGCGGTGGAATTCCTGTAGCAGATACACTTTTTGCAATCATAAGAAGATCACTGAAAAGGTCATCTCCTTTTGTAGCTGACAGGTTACATTTTCACCACAGACTTATTGATGCTGGAGTAAGTAGAATTAAAGTTGTTATAATTCTGGGTTTTGTTAATTTTATAATGGTTCTGTCCGGTTTTGTTTTACTTACCGGTTGTATGATATAGAATTAGCTGGAGGATTTGCATTGTCACAAGAGAATAAGAAAAAGGTCATTTGTGTAACAGGCACCAGACCGGAGGCAATTAAAATGGCTCCTCTGGTGACAGAGTTGAAGAGACGTGAATATTTTATACCATTAGTTCTGGCAACCGGTCAGCATACTGACATGCTTTATGGTGCATTGTCCTATTTTGACATTAAACCTGATTTTGACCTTGCTATAATGAAAGAAAAGCAGTCCCTTGATTATATAACATCCCAGGTTTTAACAGGAACAGGGAAAATATTTGATGAAGTTAAACCGGATATAGTTCTTGTTCACGGAGATACTACAACAACTTTTGCTTCTGCGTTATCAGCCTTTTACAGGAATATACCGGTTGGACACATAGAAGCAGGTCTGAGAAGCTATAATATGAAATTGCCCTTTCCTGAGGAGGCAAACAGGGTTCTTACAGACAGATTATGTTCATTCTGGTTTGCTCCAACTGCCAGATCTGCTGAAAATCTGGTCAGGGAGGGGTCTTCTTCCGAACTTGTGTATATTACTGGTAACACTGTTATAGATGCTTTATGGAAAACAGTAGATAAAATTAAAAATACCGCGAAATATCCCTTCAGGGATATACTTTCGGCTGAAAGCAGGGTTCTTCTTATGACTCTGCACCGTAGAGAATCATGGGGTAAACCTCTTAAAAATTTATGCAATGCAGTTAAAAGAATAATTGAGAAAAACCCAGACCTGTGGCTTGTTCTTCCAGTGCATAAAAATCCTCTGGTCAGAGACGATATCTTTGATATTTTCAAAGATACTGAAAGAGTAATATTGACAGAGGCTATGGATTACCAGGATTTTGTAGCGATAATGAGCAGAAGTTTTATGATTATAACTGATAGTGGAGGTCTACAGGAAGAAGGTTCATCTCTTAAAATTCCTGTTCTGGTTACAAGGGATGTGTCAGAAAGGCCTGAAGCCTTTGAGGAAGGTACAGCCATACTTGTAGGGCAGGAAACTGCAAAACTGGAGCAGGAAATAAATAAACTCCTTAACAATTCGGAATATTACGATGAAATAGTAAGAAATGCAGGTAATCCCTTCGGAAATGGAAATGCATCGGAAATAATATGTGACATACTTGAAAAAAGACTATAACAAGTCAACAAGGACTCGTCCTGAATATAAATACTTCATGGGGTGATCGTGTGAACTACAAAATGACTATAAGGGGAGGGACCAGCCTGAAGGGTAGGATAAAAGCACAGGGTGCAAAGAATGCTGCTTTGCCTATAATGGCTGCCTCACTTTTGCTAAAGGGCAAAACTTTAAAACTCAAGAGAGTACCAGGTCTTAAAGATATTAGTACTATGGCTGATCTTTTAAGGCAACTGGGAGTTAAAGTGGATTTCAAGAATAATGAAATGGACCTTGAAGTTCCTGAAGATCTTAAATGGGAGACACCTTCCAACCTGGTGAGAAAAATGAGAGCGTCATCTCTGGTTCTTGGTCCTCTTGTTTCAAGATGTGGCAAGGCTATCCTTCCTCTACCAGGCGGATGCTCCATCGGGAGCAGGCCCATAGATCTCCATCTCAAAGGACTGTCAAGGATGGGTGCAGATATTGAACTTGTACATGGTGCTGTACACGCAAAGGCTAACGGACTGAAAGGATGCAGAATATACCTTGACTTTCCTTCCGTAGGAGCAACTGAAAATTTATTAATGGCAGCGGTTTTTGCAAAGGGGGAAACACTCCTTGAAAATGCTGCAAGGGAACCGGAGATAGGAAACCTTATAGAAGTTCTCAAATCCATGGGTGCTTCTATTGAAGAAAAAAGTTCAGGAGAGATCCTTGTTGAAGGAGTGGACGAACTGAATTCCGTAGAATCATGGATAATTCCTGACAGGATAGAAGCATCAACGTACCTGCTTGCAGGCGTTATAACAGGAGGACAAGTTACAATAGATGATATCAGGATATCACATGTTGATGCCCTGCTCGCCAAACTCGAGGAAATGAACGTACCCATTACATGCCGGGGATCATCTGTGACTGTTGGTCCTTCAGAACATAGATCAAGATCTGTATCACTTAAGACCCTGCCTTTTCCCGGTTTTCCTACAGACCTTCAGCCTCAGGTAATGGCGGCGATGACACTTGCTGAAGGTACCAGCATAATTCAGGAAAGTGTTTTTGAATCAAGGTTCAGACATGTCAGTGAATTGAATAAAATGGGTAGTTCCATAGACGTTCAGGGTAATACTGCCATAATAAAAGGTGTAAAGGAACTTATAGGAGCAGATGTAGTGGCTACAGATCTCAGGGCAGGAGCAGCACTTGTTCTTGCGGGTCTTGCTGCACAGGATAAAACACATATTTTTAATATGGGGCATGTCTGGAGAGGATATGAGGATATCGATAAGAAACTGAAACAGCTTGGTGGAGATGTAAGTGTCACAGAAGTTGAAAATATGATCCCAAAATAAACAGCCTTTAATCTTTTTATTGTACAATTCCGGGCAGGTGATATTAAGTGGCCATTAGAAAGAAAAAAACAGGATCTCTGAGCCAGATAAATGTTATTGGTTTTATTGGTGCTGCCGGGACAGGTAAAAGCAGGCGAGCTCAATTACTTGCCAGGGAAAAGAAAGTAGATTACGTTATAGATGACGGACTTGTAGTATCAAAAGGCAGAATAATGATTGGCAAAAGTGCGAAATCAGAAAAAAATCTTATCAAAGCAATTAGAAGAGCCCTTTTCCAGTTTCCCGATCATAGACAGGAAGTAATAAACTTTCTACTTAACCATTCTCCTTGCAAGGTAATGATCATCGCCACATCTGAGTCCATGGCCAACAAAATTTCCAGAAATCTCGGAATATCACCTCCGTACAGTTATATTTTCATAACAGACATCGCTACTCCAGAGGAAATATCAACAGCTGTAAGGGAAAGGATGCAGAACGGTCATCATGTAATTCCTGTTTCTCACGCACAGATACGTAAAAATTTCGGCGGGAAACTGGTTGGACACCTCAAAGAACTATGGAAATCAAAGGAACAGCACGAAGGAGAAAGGACAATTGTCCGTCCCCCTTTCAGCTTTCTGGGTAATCTGAAAATAGATATTATGGCCATTTCACAGATAAGTGAACATGTAACAAAGATCACTACACAGGTTAAAAAAGTCGATGAAGTTAAAGTAAGGACAAGCGATGAGAAACTGATAATTACGGTTACTATCAGAATAAAGCTGGATGGCAGAAATATTGTCCAGTTGTCAAAGTTGGTACAGAAAAGGATAATTTCAGCGATAAGTTATTTTACTGGCATGGAAATAGGTACTGTAAATGTAGAGATCGAAGAGGTGCTTTTTGAATGACCGCAGACAGAATTAAAATTTCTGAACCACCGGAGGATATCCGGAATAATATCGAGAATTGTTGGGAAAAGCTGGTTTCACAGGTTGGAAGCTGTACGAAATGTGCCCTGCATTCAGAAAGAACACAACCTGTTCTGGGCGAGGGTTCCCGCAATAGCTGTGTTATGTTCGTTGGAGAAGCTCCAGGGGCTGACGAGGATAAAGAAGGTAAGCCTTTTATTGGAAAAGCTGGGAAATTACTTACAAAAATATTTGAAGCAGCAGGTATTGACCGCAAGGAAGTTTATATTACAAATGTGGTTAAGTGCAGACCGCCTGACAACAGAACTCCAGTTATAGAGGAAATGCTGGCTTGCAGCAAATATCTGGAGACCCAGATAGCATTAATAAATCCAGATATCATTGTTTGTCTGGGAAGTACACCGACAAAATGGTTTCTGAAATCCACGGAAGGAATAACAAAACTTCGAGGAAAATGGTTCAAGTGGCGAGGAATAGACCTTATGCCCATGTTTCATCCAAGTTACCTTTTGAGAAATCAGTCAAGAAAACCCGGAAGTCCTAAGGAAGTGACGTGGAAAGACATACAGGAGATCAAAAGGTACCTTGATGTCTGCAGGAACAGAAAGGACGGATCCTGATGGACATAGATCCAAACACAATCCCGGATCATGTAGCGATAATAATGGATGGAAACGGAAGATGGGCAAAAAAGAGACATCTTCCCAGGCTTTTTGGTCACAAAGCAGGAGTTTCTGCAGTTGAAAGAACCGTAGCTGCGGCCTCTGACAAAGGAATAAAACATATTTCCCTTTATGCATTCTCAAACGAGAACTGGAAAAGACCTGAGGATGAAGTTAATGGTCTTATGGTTCTCTTCAGGGAATATATTCTTCACAAGGCAAAAAAGCTTGCGGAAAAGAACATTAAGCTTATTTTTGCCGGCAGAAGGGATAAGTTACCTGAAGATGTGATCTCACTGATGGAACTGTCAATGAAAGAAACTGAAAGATCTACTGGAATGCAGTTAATAATATGTCTGAATTATGGAGGAAGACAGGAGATCATCGACGCGGTAAACAGGATCCTTTCAGAAAAAGGATCCTGTGACACAATAAATGAAGGACTTTTTGCAAAGTATCTCTACCTGCCACATGTACCGGATCCTGACCTTATAATAAGAACAAGCGGAGAAAACCGTCTTAGCAATTTCTGGCTATGGCAGTCCTCTTACAGTGAGTTCTATTTTACCGAAGTATTATGGCCAGATTTTGGAGAGGAAGAGCTCCAGAAAGCTATCGAATCCTTTGCTCGGAGGAGTAGACGATATGGAAATGTTTAATAAAGAGAATGAAAATGTCAAAAGAGCTGTCAGTGGTGTAATTATAGTAGCTTTGATACTTGGTGGTATTATCGCAGGAGGATCTCTATGGCTTCTTATTACTGCTGCTGTTGCCTGTATTTCTTTATGGGAATATTACTCATTTTTCGAGTCAAAAGCACATATGTCAAGAGGAATAGGTCTGATTACAGCGTTGTTGATTTTCTATTCATCATATACAGAGACTTTATTCCTTTTCCTTGGACCATTATTTGTTTTGACTGCTTTGGCTATTCTTCTTGTTGAGCTGATAAGGCGTCATCTTACAGGAAGAAGCAATGCTTTGTGGAACCTGGGAGGTACTCTTTCCGGTATTATCTACATCTGTCTACCATGGGCCTTTATTTTCCATCTCAGGGCCTTTCCAAGGGGGATCTATTTTCTCCTGACCCTTTTCCTGTGCACATGGGCCTGTGATGTATCAGCTTACATCATCGGGTCAAAATGGGGTAAAAAACGTCTCTCCGAGGAAGTAAGTCCCAACAAAACCTGGGAAGGATTCTTCGGAGGTTTTAGTGGAAGCCTTCTTGGCGGAGTAATAGTAGCATTTACTTTTGCTTTTCCTCCTCTTCCTTTTTTAACAATAGGTCTCATATGTGGAATAGCCGGACAGATTGGAGATCTTGCCGAGTCCCTGGTTAAAAGGGAATCCGGACTTAAGGACAGCGGTTCCGTAATCCCTGGACATGGTGGTTTTCTCGATAGATTCGACAGTATCCTTGTCAGCGGTACCATTACCTATTTTCTTTTCGGAGTTATTATAGGTTAATGAAAAAAAAGAATTTAAAATCTGTTGATGTTGCTGTTATAGGCTGTACCGGAAGTGTTGGTAGTTCTGTAATGGAGATATGCAGACTCTTTCCGGAGAGGTTCAACGTTGTGACATTGGCAGCTCAGACCAATGTAGACAGGATGCTTAGCCTATATCGGGAATTTCACCCTTCAAAGATCGTCATGACTGATCCTGAAAGTGCCAAAAAACTCGCAAACATCCTGCCTGACGATGAAAAAGCGAGAGTGTCAACTGGAAAGGATAGTCTGCTCGATGTTTTGCAGGATCCTCCTGTCGATCATGTTGTGTTCGCATCCTCAGGAACAGGTGCCATTATGGCACTTCAACTATCCCTCAAGCTTGATCTTGACGTATCCCTGGCAAACAAGGAAAGTATTGTACTCGGAGGACCCTGGATAATGCCTCATGTTAAAAGAAAAGACCAGTTAAGGCCTCTGGATAGTGAGCACAATGCAATATGGCAATGTCTCATGAATGAAAAAAAAGAAAATGTAAAAAAAATTTATCTTACCGCCTCTGGTGGTCCTTTTCTAGATCTTCCATCTGAGGAGTTTAAATACATAACTCCGGCAAAAGCTCTACAGCATCCGGTTTGGAAAATGGGGAGCAAGATAAGCATTGACAGTGCTACTCTTATGAATAAAGGCATAGAACTCATGGAGGCAATGTATCTCTTCGATATGAAACCAGAACAGCTTTCTGCTGTGATACATCCTGATGCCTTTGTGCACGGTATCGTACAGTTCTGTGATAACACTCTGAAGATGAGTGCAGCTAACGCAAGCATGTTAATTCCAGCTTCTGTATGCCTTGCTTTTCCAGAAAGATTGACCTTAAATGGCGGATTTTTTGAAGAACCAGTTGTACATGACAGGATTTTAAATTTCAGGTCACCGGATCTTGAGAAATTTCCATGTATTGCCCTTGCAATAAAAGCTATGAAAATGAAAGGGCCTTATCCAGCCTTAGTTCTTGGTGCAGATGAAGGTGCAGTTGAGGGTTTTTTGAAGGGACAAAGTAGCTTTTCAGATATATACTCTATTATTGATACTGTTGTTTCTTCATATTCAGGTGGTTCTCCCGGTAATATTGAAGAAGCAGTGGATATTTTCAGGTCAGCTAAAGAAAAAGCAAGAGAACTTTGTAAAAAATGAAAAAGATCATTAAAGCTTGAGAGGTTAGAATATGATAAGTCTTCTGTCATTTGTAATTGTTATAGCTATATGCGTTATTTCTCACGAATACGGACATTATAAAACTGCCAGGATAGCAGGTGTTCAGGTTCATGAATTCGCTTTTGGAATGGGACCTGTTTTCTGGCAGAAGAAAGCTTCTGATGGTGTTCTTTGGTCTGCCAGGATATTTCCGGTAGGGGGATTTGTCAGATTAGCCGGAATGGACGAAGAAAAGCCCGGAGAAAAAATAGTCAAGGGCGGTGCTTTCTCCGACAAAGGAGCCCTGGCAAGATTCTTTATTCTTTTCAACGGAGCTCTTTCGAATATAATACTTGCTATTCTTCTTACCGCAGTATTTCTATATGGACACGGTATTATGAACCTTGAGAGCACCAAAGTCGGAGAGCTTATGGATGGCCTTCCGGCCCAGTCTTCAGGAATACAGACTGGAGATGTCATAGTAGAAATAAACGGTGAGACAGTGTCACAGTGGGATGAAATGTCCCAACTGATCAAGGAAGAAGCAACAGAAGGCCCTGTATCCTTTATTGTTCAGAGAGAAGATAGAAGGATTTCCCTTGACGTATCAATACCTGAACATGAAAAATATGGAACGCCTCTTCTGGGTATCAGGCCATCCTTCAGGAACTTCTCGATAGTAGGTGCTTTTACAAATTCTTTTGCCTATATATTTCGTATGAGTGGAGAATGGATCAAGGGTATTTTCATGCTTCTTACTAACCAATCCGAAGTTGAGATCACGGGACCAGTAGGAATCGCTTCTCTCGCAGGGCAGGCAGCAAGAGGAGGATTATGGTCATTCCTGTCTTTTCTCGCTATTATTAACCTCAACCTTGGACTTATCAATCTTTTCCCTTTTCCCGGACTCGATGGAGGAAGACTTGTCTTTGTCCTTGTAGAACTTGTTACAGGCAGAAAAGTTCCTGAACGAATAGAAAATGTTATTCACCTTGCTGGTTTTGTCCTCCTTATTGCATTGATACTCTTTGTAACCTGGAAAGACATTGTAAGGATCTTTTAAGGATTTTTAAAGGATCTTTTAAGGGAAACACAGGAGGCCTTTTGTATGGTTTCAAGAAATGTGAAATTAGCAAAAATAGGTATTGGTAGTAATTACCCTGTAAGGGTAGAAAGTATGCTTAAGGTTCCTTTAGATGACACGATATCATGTCTTGAACAGCTTGAAAACCTTGAAAAAGCTGGTTGTGAACTTGCCAGGGTTGCTTTTCCCAGGATGGAACTTGAAAGGAACCTTGCCACAGTTGCCAGTTTTTCAAGACTGCCATTGATGGCGGATATCCATTTCGATCCCCGACTTGCTATTGCAGCTATTGATTCTGGATGTCCTGCAATAAGGATAAATCCCGGAAACATGGGATCAAAAAAAGGCATAGAATCAATAGTTGATGCAGCCAGACAGAATAAAACAGTGATCCGGATTGGAGCAAATGGAGGATCTATAAATTCAAGACAGCTTGAAGAGGCTGAAGGAGACATGGCTAAAGCCCTATTTCTGGCCGTAGAAGAACAACTGTTTATTTTAACAAGATATGATTTTCATGATATTATCCTGTCTGCCAAGTCAACCAGTATAAACGATACCATCAGGAGCAATGCAATGCTTTCAAAAAAATATTCCGACTATCCTTTTCATATAGGTATTACAGAAGCTGGTCCTGGACTTCTAGGCATTGTAAAAAGTTCCTGTGGTTTATCTATTTTGCTCAAAGAGGGTATAGGAGACACCCTAAGAGTCAGTCTTAGTGGTGATCCATGTAAAGAGATCGAAACAGGGTACGAAATACTCAGGGCTGCAGGACTCAGAGATCGTGGCCCCGAGATAATCTCTTGTCCAACCTGCGGAAGAAAACGTGCAGATGTTGTCTCCATCCTTGGGAAAGTTGAACATCTTTTCAGGTATATGCCAGATGGATTCAAATTTGCGGTAATGGGTTGTGAGGTAAATGGCCCAAGGGAAGCATCTTCGGCAGATCTTGGAATAGCTGGAACGCCTAAGGGTATAGCTGTGTTCAGAAATGGAAAAATACTTGGTGAATATCCGGCAGAAGAGATTCCCACCATTCTTGAAGAACTTCTAAAACAGATTGATAGCGACCAAAGTCATTGATTGAAAACTTACTGGTTCGCTATTGACTTAATTACATTTTCGTTTAGATTTGTAGCATTTGACTTCTTTCGAAGAAATAAGGAGGAAAACTCATAATGATACCAATACCCGAGAAATTCTCACTTGTAGTAGGTAAAGGCGAGGGACAACATAAGCTTACTGCGTTTGATACAGCTCTGATCAACGCAGGCATAGGAGATATGAACCTTTTGAGGGTAAGCAGCGTTTTACCACCGGCTTGTGTCTTTGAACCGACTTTCTACATGCCTCTTGGATCACTTCTTCCTGTAGCGTATGGTTCAATAACCAGTGACGTCCCCGGTGAGACTATAGGTGCAGCAATAGGAGTAGGGATACCTGAGAGTTCTGAAAAAAGCGGAATGATTATGGAATTTTCCGGTTTCGTTACTTCCGCTGAAGCTGCATCAAAAGTTGAGGAAATGGTAAGGGAATCTTTTGATCTGAGAAATGTCAGGCTTAAAGAAGTAATGGTAAAATCTGTTGACCACACTGTGGTAAAGAACGGTTCAGTAATTGCTGCCTGTCCACTTTTTTACGTTCAGGAGAGATTCTGAAATGAGTGAAATGCAAAAAAGGAACACGGATCTCTGGTTTAGTGAACTACAGACCCCGGATATGAAGCTGGGTCTTAAGATCTCTGGTATTCTTCGTAACATTCAGACAGATTATCAGCATCTTCTTGTCGCAGAGACCTTTGAATATGGCCGTATACTTGTCCTTGACGGTGCTGTCCAGCTCACGGAAAGAGACGAATTCTGCTACCATGAAATGATGGCTCATGTTCCCCTCTTTGCGCACGAAGCACCATCCAGAGTTCTTATAGTAGGAGGAGGAGACGGAGGAATACTGAGGGAATGTCTGAAACACGACAGGGTAAAAGAAGTTACTCTCGTGGATATCGATAAAGAAGTTGTAAAAGCCTCAAGGGATTTTTTCCCCCATGTAAGTTGTTCAATGGATGATGAAAGAGCCAGGATCCTCAACATGGATGCTCTTGAGTTCATCAAGGATCATACCAATGCCTTTGACGTTGTCATAGTTGACAGTACAGATCCTGTGGACTTTGCAGCAGGACTTTTCAAGTCTTCTTTCTACAGAGATGTATTTGACAGCCTGGATAATAAAGGGATTCTCGTAGCACAGACAGAATCTCCTTTTGCCGAACCTGAACTGGTGAGGCAGGCTGTTGAAGAAATGAGAACTGTATTCCCGAAGGTCTCTCTTTACACGGGATTCATGCCTACTTATCCTACCGGGATGTGGACTTATACTGCAGGTTCCAAATACTATGACCCTTCAGATGTTACCGATCCATCATTCAAATGCGATACCCGGTATTACAGCTACAATATCCACAAAGCTTCTTTCGTGCTGCCTCCCTTCGTAAAGGATCTGCTGGAGGGGAAAAAGGAGGTAAACAGTAATTGACCAGATTTATGTCCTCCTCGTCCAGCATTGATAAAACAAAGATGGTGATCATAGGGGCTCCGGTAGATTACACATGTTCAAGATCACCAGGCACCCGAGGGGGCCCTGATGCGATAAGAGAGGAATCATGGAACATAGAATCATACAGTCCATCCCTCGAAATGGACCTTGAGGACAGATCATTTTATGATCTAGGCAACATATCCTTTCCGATCGGGGATGTGTCTCGATCATTAGAGAACATCGAGCAGGTTTCGAGGATGCTTTTCAGTAAAGGGAAAAAGGTATTGCTTCTTGGGGGAGAACACCTTGTTTCTTATCCAGTAATTAAAGCTGCATCTTCTTTTTACAAAAACCTGTGTGTTATTCATTTTGATGCACACGCAGATCTGAGAAAGTTCTATCACGGTGGATCCCTGAGCCATGCTTCTGTAATGAGACTTGTTGCTGAAAACTGTCTGCAATCTGGAAAGGACCTTCATCAGTTCGGCATAAGATCAGGCACCAGGGAAGAATTTGAATGGGGTTACCATAATACTTGTCTTTCAAGCAGATTGCCAGACAGGGAACAGGTGGAAGATCTATTCCAGGAAATAAAAGGTAGACCTGTTTATATCTCCATAGACATTGATGTTTTTGATCCTTCTGTTGCTCCAGGTACCGGAACACCGGAACCAGGAGGAGTCCATTCTTCAGATTTTCTGAATGTGTTTTATGAAATGAACAGGTTCAATGTTATTGGTTTCGATATTGTAGAGGTATCACCTCTGATAGATCATAACGGAATAACATCCCTTCTTGGAGCTAAAATAGCTCGAGAGGGGATTCTTTTGTGGAGCTGATCTTTAGTCTGTAAAAGGACCACATATTAAAAGGAGAACTTCAGGAACAGTGGGCTTCTTGTATTTAAATGATCTTTTCCAGAAATCCTTATAACCTTTGATGTATGCCATTATCCTTAAACTTTGCCGAATCTGTATTTATATTGAAACTGTTGTACATAATATGCTGAGTGCTTATAATATATAAAAGAATTACAGGTTACAATAGAAAGGAGATGAGTATGTTGAAAGACAGCAAAAGACGCTTTAAATGTGCTGAATGTGGATACGAATTCGAGCTTTCAAGTTCAGACAAGGATATTAAATGCCCAAAATGCAAAAATAAACTGCTTATCCTCCTTGAGGGCGAATCCTTAAAGAAGAATGCTTGTCCATCCTGAGGAGTATAAATTTTAAAGAGGCAGCCGTGGGCTGCCTCTTTTTAAAGAAAAGCAGTAATTACCGGATCTACGCTGTCAATGCATTTTAATCTGGAAAGGGCATCTACAAGTCCTCTGATTCTTCTGGCAGGACCCTTGGCAACAATAACCTCCAGGCAGTTATCGTGATCTATATGGATATGTGTATTGCATATAATGATCTCGCCGAAATTATGTTGAACTGAAGTCAACATGCCGTTTGCATCGTGTGAATGGTGATCGAAGGTTATAGTAATAGTGCCATAAACGTTTTCATTTTCGTTCTGACCTGATTCCCAGGAATCTTTTCCGACTTCTTTCCGAATCAACTGCCTTAAGGCTTCTGATCTACTTGGAATATTTTTTCTTGAAAGGATCCTGTCATAACTTTTCAGCAGTCTTTCAGGAACTGAAACTCCGAATCGCACTAGTTTTTCCACGACAATATCCTCCCTGATCTTATTTGTTACACTATACTATATAAACTATACTGATATAAAATTAAAGGGGAAAATGATTTATATGAAAGAAATACAGATCGGTATTCTTAAAGCAGGGTGTAAAAAACCTGACGAAAATGATTTTCCTGCATATCTTCAAGGTTCACTTACCGCTGAAGGGAAAAACTTGTCCCTTTTGGCTTTTTCTGCAGACATCATGGTCAATAATGTAGCAGAAAATAATAAAGAGATCGTGGAGGAGATCAGGAAAACAGCAAGAGAACAGGTGGTCTGGTTATTAGCAGGTTCGCTATACTGGGTCGACGAAAATAATAACAAAAGGCTCAGAACCTTTCTGATCAATGACGGAGGGGAAATAACCGGAATATACGACGGGTGCCATTTCTTCTGGAATAATTACGATAAGGATCCTTACCTTAGAGGCATGAAACCCCTGATATTTCCGTACAAAGGAATTCTTTTCTCCGTTACTGATGCATCGGATCTCCTGCATCCGGAGTTTTTTCGTGTTCTGGCTCTTTCAGGTGTTGAGGCTGTCATCGTCACATCTTCAACGGAAGACAGATCTTTTGGTAATAACGAAGTTCTTGCACGCGCAAGAGCAATTGAAAACAGGATGTACGTCATCGACTGCTGTGGGAAAATTCCTGATTCAAGAAAACGCAGAAATTATGACCCTTTGGGAAATCCTCTGGAAAACTCAGATTCTGAAAGCTCCTTAGAAACAGTGAGACTTTTCGCATCTTTTGTTAGAAAGACAAGAAAGAAATCAGGTGTAATGTCAAGTCGAAATACAGATGTCTATCATCCATTACTGCACTTGTGATCTCTAAATTGTATCGAAATTTACAAAGACTGTCACAACAGTATGTTACAATATTCTGGTTTAAAAATCGGCAATATATGTTCCTAAAAATGAGGTGACCTAAATGTCAGAAAATATCCTGAAAGCAGAAGTTATTCTTCCTGAGATAGAATCCTGGTTACGTAATAAGCTGGAGATTTCTTCATCGAAAGGCTGTGTATTAGGGCTTAGCGGTGGCATAGACTCTGCGGTTGTTGCAGTTATACTTAAAAGGGTTTGCCAGGATAATATGCTTGCAGTGATGATGCCCTGTCACAGCATTCCTCAGGACATGTCAGACGCAAAACTACTCATTGAAACATTTAATATAACATCAGCTGAAGTAGATCTTTCCTCTACTTACGATGCTTTGACCATGGAAACAGAAAAAGCAGGTACACCTCTTTCCTCAAAAGCTATGGCTAACGTAAAACCAAGGTTGAGGATGACAACACTTTACATGTTGGCCCAATCCTGCAATTATCTTGTGTGTGGAACCAGTAACCTTGTAGAAACCAAACTGGGATATTTCACAAAATATGGTGATTCAGGAGCAGATCTCCTTCCAATCGGTGACCTCTTAAAGGGAGAGGTAAGAGATATGGCGAGATATCTTGATATCCCTGAACATATCATTAACAAATCACCATCTGCCGGATTGTGGGAAGGACAGACTGATGAAAAGGAAATGGGAATGACCTACGAAGTGATCGACAGATATTTTTCTGGCCAGAATGTTTTACCGGAAATATCTGAAAAGATACTTAATATGATAGGATCATCCGAACACAAAAGAAAAATGCCACCAGTTTGCACTCTGAGGTAAGCTGAACAGATTGATTTTTTTATATGACAAAGAGGTGAGAAGTTTGGCAGGACATTCTAAATGGGCGAATATAAAACACAGAAAAGCAGCACAGGATGCCAAGAGGGGAAATCTCTTTCAAAAGCTTGTAAGAGCAATTATTGTAGCGGCAAAAGAAGGTGGAGGAGACCCGGAGAGTAATTTTAGATTAAAAACGGCTATAGATAAGGCAAAAGCTTCAAGTGTTCCCCAGGATAATATTACAAGAGCAATTAAAAGAGGAACTGGAGAAATAGAAGGAACATCTTATGAAGAGATCCAGTATGAAGGTTACGGCAACGGCGGAGTTGCAATCATGATGGAAGCTCTTACCGATAATCGTAACAGAACAGCATCTGAACTCAGGTCTATTCTTGGGAAAAATGGAGGATCTCTGGGAGAGTCAGGATGTGTTGCCTGGATGTTCGAGCGAAAAGGAGTTGTACAGGTAAAAGGCAGGGATCTTGACGAGGATGAACTTATGCTTGTAGCTATAGACGCCGGAGCCGAGGAACTTGAAAAGGAACAGGATGGATTCAGTGTTTACTGTGATCTTTCGCAACTTACCACGTTAAAAGATGCTCTGGAATCTGAAGGCTATTACATAGAAAAGGCAGAACTTGATATGATCCCTCAAAATACTATTCAGATAGACAGCAAAGACAAAGCTGAAAAAATATTGAAACTAATGGAACAGCTTGAGGATCACGACGACATTCAGAACGTATACTCGAATTTTGATATTCCAGATGAGATCATGAATGAGCTTGAATAACACTAAGCATGTTAAATGCCTTGGTATAGATCCCGGAATAGGAAAGCTTGGATACGGCTTGATCATTAAATCCGGGCCACATTTCAATGTCAAGGATTATGGTTGTGTGGAAACTCCTCCTCATACGGATGTTTCCCTGCGAATTAAGAAAATATACGATGATATCAAAAGCTGTATTCTTAAATGGGAACCTGACCTTATTGCTATTGAAAAACTCTTTTTCGGTAGAAATACAACTACTGCCGGAAATGTATGGCAGGCGAGGGGAACGATTCTTCTCCTGGCGGCTCAACATGAAATAGAGTATATTGAACCCAAGCCTAATCAGATTAAGCTTGCAGTATGTGGAAACGGAAGAGCTGATAAATACCAGATCCAGAGAATGCTTCAGAAACTTTTATCTCTTGATAAAATTCCAAGACCTGATGATGCAGCTGATGCTCTGGCGATAAGCATGACAGGTCTGGCTCTTCACTCTTTTAATAAAAAGACAAGGTGAAAGACCATGTTGAAAAGTATTGAAGGCAAGGTCCTCGAAGTAGGTTCTGAATATGTTCTGATAGATGTAAACGGTCTTGGATTTGAAATAAACTGCTCTGGATCGGCAATTGAAATATGTGCAAACTCCGATTTCGCGAGAATAATTACTCATGTACAGTTCTCTGAGAATGGAGTTTCTCTTTTTGGTTTTTCCGACAACCAGGAACTTGAGCTTTTTCTCAAGCTGATATCCATAAAGGGAGTAGGGGGAAAGCTCGCTCTTACTGTTCTTAGAAGTCTTGATGCTGAATCTATAATTAACGCAGCAGTAAATTCTGAAGCTGATGTTTTTCTGCAAATCTCAGGAATTGGACGCAAGACTGCAGAAAGAATTTCCTTTGAGCTCAACAGGTATCTCTCAGGCAAAAATGTTGAAGAATTATACAGCTCCGGTATACCTTCGAGATCAGGAAGGAAAAGGGCCACCGTAATTGAAGCTCTCGGTTCATTGGGTTTCTCCAGTACAGATATCAGCAGAATTCTCACAAAACTTGAAAAGGACCGGGACCAGAACCTTTCTTCAATGGATGAAAGCCAGATCATTAAAGCGGCTCTCAAAGAACTTAACAGGACCTGATTAAGGTGGGTTGAAGTTTGATAGAGAAAAACGAGAACAGGATCATTAACGCTGAAAATGGAAATGACCCTGACGAGATACGTATAAGACCCGAAACACTTAATGACTTTATTGGTCAAAGACACCTGAAGGAAAAGCTGCAGATATTTATTAAGGCAGCCAGGAACAGAAAGGAAGCTCTTGATCACCTTTTGTTCTATGGACCTCCGGGACTCGGAAAAACAACACTGGCAGGAATAATAGCAAACGAAATGAAGGGGCAGTTAAGAGTCACAACTGGACCTGCTCTTGAAAGGGCCGGAGACCTTGCAGCAATTCTGTCCAACCTCGAAGAGAACGATGTGCTTTTTATTGACGAAATACACAGACTTCCTTCAAGCGTTGAAGAGATACTTTATTCTGGAATGGAAGACTACAACCTTCATATTGTTGTCGGCAAAGGTCCGTTGGCAAACAATATCTGTATTCCCCTTCCTTCCTTTACTCTTGTAGGAGCTACCACAAGACTCGGTCTTCTGACTTCTCCCCTGAGGGCAAGATTTGGTATTGTAGAGCAGTTATCTTTGTATCCTCCAGAAACCCTGGCGGATATAATAAAAAGGGGAGCAGGGGTACTTGGTCTCAAGATCGAAGATAGAGCTTCTCTGGAAATTGCAAAAAGGTCGAGAGGTACGCCAAGGGTTGCTTTGCGCCTTTTAAGAAGAGTTCGGGATGTAGCAGAGGTAAGAGAAAAAAAAGTAATAGACCATCCCATAACTGTTTCCGCACTTGATATGCTTGGACTTGATTCTAACGGACTGGACGATGGTGACAGACATATCCTGAAAGTTATCATAGAACTTTTTGGTGGAGGTCCTGTAGGATTATCTACGATAGCTGCAGCTTTAAACGAGGAACAGCAGACCCTGGAAGATATTTATGAACCATTTCTGATACAGAGGGGTTTTATCGAAAGAACTCCCAGGGGCAGAAAGGCCACTGCCAAATCCTTTGAATACCTGGGTGTTAAAGTACCTCAGGAACTACAGTTCAGTTTTGACCTGAATGAAGAGGAACCCTGCTGATAGTAAATGGAGGTGCACCGTGATGATAAATATAGGCAAAATGCTTATATTTGCGGGTTTACTGTTGATGATCACAGGAATCCTTGTTATTCTGGCAGGAATGCTTCCCTTTAATTTAGGTAAACTTCCGGGTGACATCTATATAAAACGGGGGAAGTTTACATTTTTTGCACCCATTGTTTCAATGCTTGTGATCAGTGTTCTTTTATCAGTTGTATTTAATCTGGTAATGCGATTTTTCAGATAGAATTTTGGACAGGAGTGACCTTAAATGCACAAAATAATTTTTAAAATTATAACCTTTACGGTTTTTAGTCTCTTCCTCACATTTTCAGCCCAGTCAGATGCTGAGGCCCTGGACATCAAGGTTGGACTTGCATCAGGAACAACTGCTCTCCATCTGAGTTCAGCTTCTCAGATCACAGCTGTTGACAAAAATGGCTCCAGAACATCTTCTTCTGCATTCAACCTGAAAGCTTCAGGTTCAGTAAAGATAATTGCAGGGAACAGGTCCATGTCACAACCTGTCAAGTTTTTCTCTAAATCTCCACTGGTTTACAACAACAGAAAATACAGAGGATATTTTATGGTTCTCAACTCTAAAGGAAGACTTACCTTAGTAAATGTCGTGGAACTTGAGGATTACATCAGAGGTGTCCTTAAGATGGAGGTAAACCCGGACTGGCCAGTGGAATCACTCAAGGCCCAGGCTGTCATTTCCAGAACATATGCACTAAAGAACAGGGGGAAACATGGATCAGAGGGATTTGACCTTTGTGACAAATCACATTGCCAGGTCTACCGGGGGATCAACGCTGAAGATCCAGTACTTGACAAGGCGATCACCAGTACAAAGGGTATGATAATCAAATATGGGAACAGCATAGCTTCTACTTTCTTTCATTCAGACAGTGGTGGAGCAACTGCAGATGTATCAAAAGTATGGAGTAGCCGTATCCCCTACCTGAGGGGTAAAAAAGAGCCTTATAATTACGAGTCACCCTATTCAAACTGGAGAGTATCTCTTTCTCCTGCAAAGATAGACAGAGCAATGAAGAAACTGGGATATAATATTGGCAATGTTACAGGACTGAATGTTCATGAAACTGATCCCTTCGGAAGAGCTAATAAGATCCTTGTAAGTGGATCAAGGGGTCAGACAATCGTGAAGGCACATACTTTCAGGATGGCAGTAGGAGCAGATCATATAAAAAGCACTTTTTTCAGAATAGGAACATCAATGCCAGAAAAAAGGGATATCGGCCAGAAAACTGAAACAATATCAAGGACCTCACTGCCTGCACCGATGTTATCCTTTGTAGACACTTCATCTCCTAAATTGAGCCCAAAGGAAGAAAAACTGGTAACTACTCTTACACAGCAGGGTTATTTCACATCAAGGGAAATGATAGATATGTTACTTGATCCTTCCGCTCGTAAAAGATATCTGTTGAAAGCCCTTGACAGACCTCAACCAGAAAAAAGTTCATCAGTAGAGAACAATTATTCCAGGTCTGGTTCATCAACTACTGACAGTAACGGCAATTTTATTCTCACGGGTAGTGGATGGGGACATGGCGTAGGGCTGTCGCAATGGGGGGCAAGAAATCTTGCTTTAAAGGGATGGAATTCAAAAAAAATACTGGCTCATTATTTTCCAGGCACCAGGCTGGAAAAAATATATTGATCTTTTTATAGATAATACTAAGCATGTCAAATAAATATTACGATATAAACATGTACGATTATGAGCTTCCCGAAAAACTTATTGCCCAGAGCCCGGCCTCACCAAGGGACAGTTCAAGGCTTATGGTTATTGACAGATCTACAGGCAGGATAACACACAGAACCTTCAGAGACTTGCCTGAATATTTAAATTCTGATGACCTTATAGTTTTCAATGATACCGAAGTTATAAAAGCTAGACTTTATGGAACAAAAAAAGGTGGTAGCGCAAGGGCGGAGATCCTGCTCTTGAGGTCTCTGAACAACAACGAAAGAACCTGGGAAGCCCTCGTAAGACCTGGCAAAAAGTTAAAACCAGGATCTGCAGTATTACTTGAAGATGCAACCTGTCTGGAAATAGGTAGCAGGCTTCCTGGAGGTACCAGAATTGTAATATTTAATGATGATAGCGATGTTAATAACATAATTTCCAAATATGGCAGGATTCCTCTTCCTCCTTATATAAAAAACGATAATATTAAAGTTTCAGACTACCAGACCATTTTTGCTGAAAAAAGGGGATCAGCTGCAGCACCGACAGCCAGCCTGCATTTTACCAATGGGGTACTTGAAGAGATACAAGAAAAGGGCACAGAAACAGCCAGGGTAACCCTGCATGTAGGAATTGCGACTTTTCGGCCTGTCAAAGTAGATGACATAAGAAACCACGATATACACGAGGAATACTGCGAAGTTCCCCCAGAAACTGCTGAAAAGATCTCCCGGACTGAAGGACGTATCTTTGCAGCCGGTACCACTGTTGTTCGTACTATTGAAAACATGACTGATAATAAAGGAATAACAAGGCCCGGTTGTGAAATGACCAACCTGTTTATCTATCCAGGATATAGCTTTAAGAAGGTAGACGCATTGCTGACAAACTTTCACCTTCCCAAAAGCAGTCTGTTAATGCTTGTCTCAGCTTTTGCCGGATGGGAAAATACCATGAGGGCTTACCAGGAGGCTATAAAAGAAGAATACCGCTTTTTCTCCTTTGGCGATGCAATGCTTATTATTTAATACCTGTCATGAAAAGTGTTCTACCTCTTTTTCGTATGTTCCTGATTTTGAATTATAATTAGGGCAGTAGAAGAAACAGGTTTTATGTTATGGACTTCAGTTTATGAAAGGAGCGATATTTATGTGGTTATGGGGATGCCTTACACCTCACCCTCCGATCATAATATCAAAAGTAGGCAGAGGCAATGAAAAAGAGGCAAGTAGCACAATTAAAGCCATGGAGGATCTTGCTGAATTTGTTTCGAATAAAGTACCTGATGTTCTATTGGTTCTTTCTCCTCATGCATCTTTTAACAAGGGTCTTAACCTTTTGCTGGCAGAAGAATACGAGGGTTCCATGTCGATGTTCGGAGTTCCAGAGGAAAAAATGAAATTAAAAGGGAATCCCGGAAAAGGGACAAAACTTGCAAAATTTCTCTCATCATCGACAAGGATCAGTATTGGTTCCTCAGAAAAGGCCTTAATTGATCATGGCAGTTTTGTACCTCTCCATTTCCTGAAAAAAAGAGAAGGCTTTTCTCCTTATGTGATAATAGCAAATCCTGTAGGACTAACGTACAGGGAGGCTTACAATGCGGGAATAAAACTGAGAGACTTTGAAGATGATCTCTCATGGTCACTTCTGGCAAGTGGAGACCTTTCTCACAGTTTGAAACCAGGTGGCCCCTCTGGATTCCATCCTGACGGACAACTGCTTGACAAAAAAATAATACAATCACTGGAAAGTAACGACCCATCGGGACTATTGGAACTATCCGAAATATTTGTTAATAATGCAGCAGAATGTGGCGTCAGGTCCTTACTTTTTCTTTTAGGTCTCTTTTCCGATCGGAAGATCAATATTCTTTCCTATGAAGGTCCTTTTGGCGTTGGCTACTGTGTGGCCCATACAAACAAAGATACAATCTCCGAAACCTTAAAAGATCAAGATCCCTTTACAAGACTTGCAAGACATGCGATCAGACAAAAACTTGAGAAAGGGGAAGGTTTAAATTATTTTGAACCTGAAGAAGAACTTAAAAAACCACGTGCCTGTTTTGTAAGCCTGAAATCAAAGGAAGGAAAATTGAGAGGATGTATAGGTACTATCTATCCAGTACATTCAGCTCTTTATGAAGAAATTATTTCAAATGCTCTTTCTGCTGCGTTGAGGGACCCACGTTTCCCGCCAGTAAAACCAGAAGAATTAAAGGATCTTCTAATATCGGTAGATGTCCTTTCTGACCCCGAAGAGATAAGTGATGTCTCCTGTCTGGATCCAGCAAATTACGGAGTAATTGTAGAAAAGGGAAATAAAAGAGGAGTTTTGCTCCCTGATCTTGAAGGGGTAAACACAATTCAGGAACAGCTCAACATCGCATGTTCCAAAGCAGGGATAAGACAGCTCGTGGGGACGAGAATATTTCGGTTTACTGTAACCCGTTATTCAGAGAAGGTCGATAACGATGAATAACAACATTACAGAATATAAGAATGACAGTTTCCCTGCATCTTTCTGGCACCTTGAAAAAAACTCGGCAGTTTGTGACCTTTGTCCTCATCACTGCAGGCTGGAGCCTGGAATATCCGGTCTTTGCAATGTCCGGATGTTCAATTCTGAATCAGGACTGGTATCTTTGAACTATGGAAGACTTTCTTCTGTTGGGATAGACCCCGTTGAGAAAAAACCTCTTTTCCACTGGAAGCCGGGAACTCTGATCTTTTCAGTAGGGAGTATCGGGTGTAACATGAAGTGCCCCTTTTGTCAGAACTGGCAGATAGCTACATGTCATGATAATGTAAGGACCAGATTCTGTCCTCCTGAAGAATTGGTGCATACTGTCATTAATGAAAACATCAGATCCGTTGCTTTTACTTACAATGAACCCTTTGTAAGCTATGAATATATTGCAAATACCGCCCCCAGACTCAAGGATGAAGGAATTGATGTCGTTCTTGTAACTAACGGAATGATCTCTGCAGAACCTCTAAAGGAACTCCTCCCCTTTATTGATGCAGTTAATATTGATCTGAAAGCCTTCAGTGCTGAAAAGTACAGGTTTCTTGGAGGTCATCTTGATACAGTTTGTCAGACAATAGTAACAATGGTCGAAAACAGAATTCATACAGAAATAGCACATCTGGTGGTAACCGAGTTTAATGACATTAAACAGGAATTTGAAGAAATGATAGAATGGATCTGTTCAATTTCTGAATTTGTTCCGTTCCATATTTCCAGATATTTTCCGGCACATGACTGGCATGAGGAACCAACATCCATCAGGCTTATGGAAGATTTTTACAGAATAGCAAACGAAAAACTTTTATATGTCTACAAGGGTAACATGCAGGGTAATGTAACTACTTATTGTAGAAATTGCGGAAAGAAGATACTTGAGCGAGAGGGTTTCAGAACTACCATAAATAATCTGGATAAAAGGGGTTTATGTTCTTTCTGTAATACTTACAACGGAATAGTTGTTTAACGCAGCCTTTCCTGATATTTAAAAATCCATTTGGAGGTGAATATTCATGTCAGTTCCCGTAATAGAATTAACCGGCCATTCCCTTACAATTGGCGATGTAGTAAATGTAGCAAAACACCAGCACAGGGTTTCCCTTGATCCTGCCGCAATAACCTTTGTCAATCGTGGTGCTGAAATAGTCTCCGAATGGTCTAGATCTGAAAAGGTCATTTACGGAATAAATACTGGCTTTGGCGATCTTGCTTCTGTTGTAATATCACCTGAAAACAGCAGAATATTGCAGGAAAATCTTCTTAAAAGTCATTCCTGTGGTGTTGGTAAACCCTTTTCTGAAGAAATAGTAAGGGCTATTATGCTTTTGAGAATAAACAGTCTAATTAGAGGGTTTTCCGGTATTTCATTGCCTACCTTGCAACAACTGGTAGATTTTCTAAATCTCGGAATTCACCCGGTTGTTCCGGAGCAGGGATCTGTGGGAGCAAGTGGTGATCTATGTCCTCTATCCCATATTGCAATAACACTAATAGGCGAAGGTGAAGTGATTTACAAGAACAGAAGAATGACGGCAATAGAAGCCATCAGAGCAAACGGGCTGAAGCCTGTTGGACTGGCCCCCAAGGAAGGACTTGCTCTCAACAACGGGACAGCTGTCATGACAGCTGTTGGATGTTTAGCTTTGGCCGGAGGTCATCAACTTTCTAAAATAGCTGATATCGCTGGCGCCATATCTCTGGAAGCTCTTCACGGTGTACCTTATGCCTTTGACTCCAGAACTCATGAACTCAGACCTTATCTTGGACAAAGAAGAGTAGCTTCCAACATAAGAAAACTCATAAAGGGGAGCGAAATTATCGAAAAATTCAAGGTCAATAGAGTTCAAGATGCATATTCTCTTCGCTGTATACCCCAGGTTCACGGAGCAAGCAGAGACGCCATAGACTATGTAAGGACCAAACTGCAGATAGAGATCAATTCAGTAACAGATAATCCACTTATCTTCCCTTCAGACATGGAAGCAATAAGCGGCGGCAATTTTCATGGTCAGCCAGTTGCCCTGTCAATGGATTTTCTCGGCATATCTTTAGCTGAACTGGCGAATATATCTGAAAGACGGGTTGCAAGGCTAGTAGATGCAAAATTATCAGGATTACCGCCTTTTCTCGTTAAGAACAGCGGACTTAACAACGGTTTTATGATTCCTCAATACACTGCAGCATCCCTTGTCTCTGAAAACAAGGTTCTGTCTCATCCTTCCTCTGTTGATTCAATACCGACGTCAGCTAACCAGGAAGACCATGTATCCATGGGAACCTATAGTTCGAGGAAAGCCCTTTCCATAATGCAAAACACCTCAAGAGTTCTGGCAATCGAGCTTTTGACTGCAGCTCAGGCCCTTGAGTTTTCAAGGCCAGATCACGCAGGGATAGGGACGGAAAAAGCATTTACCCTGATACGAGAAAAGATACCCTTTGTAGAAGAAGACCCTGTTCTTTATCCTCTTATAGAAAGGTCTATTGATCTTATTTCTAATACAGATTTTGTAAATGAAATAGAAACCGAAGCTGGAAAGTTGTTCTAAAAACTAACTTGAATTACAAATATTTTGAATAACGCAATTAAGAGACATGGAGGAGTTAAATGAAAAAGGGAATTCTCGATTATTTATTGATCTTTCTCACTATCTCATACTTTCTTTTTGTCCAGTTCCTACCGGCAGACTGGTGGAATCAAATGCTTTTTCCCGAACGGGGAACTGTAATGGAAGTGACCCTTCCATCCGGAGTGAACGCTTCAGTTATTGCTGAACAGTTTGAGAAGGCGGGTCTTGTCCATAATTCCAGAGTTCTGACAAGATGGTTCGTGAAATATGGAATAGACAGAAAGATCCAGCCAGGAAAATATTTTATAAAGAAAGGTGCTCCATGGGAAGTTGCAGAGCAAATGATAACTGCAAAACCGGACAGAAAAAGAATAACTGTAATACCAGGAACAGAGATCTCAGATCTTGAGAGTTCCTTTGACCAATCAGGGGACCTGATCTCTGCGTTGATGGACAACTCCAATTTCCCTGATGAAATGAAGAATTATTTACCAGAATCTTCCTACTCAAGATCAACAATGCTGTTGCCGGATACTTATCAGCTGGATGACAAAAGTACAGAGATGCTTGTTCAAATTGCAGCAAAAGAGTGGTGGGAAAAAATTGGCATATCTCTGAAGGAGAATAACCTGCTGAAGGAAGTTTCAACCTTGGGCATTGTAGCATCTCTTGTTGAAAAAGAAGCAGCCTGGAATGACGACAGGGGCCTGATCTCCGGAGTTATATACAATCGTCTGGGAAAAAAAATGCTCCTGCAAATTGACGCTTCTGTGATATTTGCATGGAAACAGAAGGGAATTGATCTTACCAGGGTTTTGTATAAGCATCTCGAAATAGATTCACCCTTTAATACGTACTTACATAAGGGACTTCCGCCCGAACCGATATGTATCCCTTCATATGAATCCTGGAGAGCTACAATTTACCCTGAAAAACATTCTTTTCTGTATTACGTAGCTAACGAAGAAGGAAAACATGTTTTTTCAGAAACCTTTGATGAACATAAAAGAGCAATAAGGAAAATCAGAAACAGCGCTAACTGATCCGGTTTTCCTATCCATCGACAGGAGGCTATTTTTTGAACAAAGAATTGGGTATTTCCAGACTTGTCTGCATACTAAATGAGGCTTGCAGAAACGGTGCCGATTATTCAGATCTATTTATAGAAAAAAAAAGAAGTCACAATGTTTTTTTTGAAAACAGTACGATAGAGGAAATAAGTTCTTCCACTCAGGGAGGGACTGGAACTAGAATAATAGTCGATGAGAATATTGCATATACACATATTACAGAACGATCCGAAGATCATATTACAAAGAGCATAAACGAAACCTTAAATAAACTTGGCTTACAAAGATCAGCAAAAAAAGTCAGTCTTCCAGATAGTGGGGATATTCTGAATTGCAATACCCCTTTCCCATCGCCGGATACGGAATTTCTTCATGATATAGATTCCAGAATAAGAACCGGCTCTAAACTGGTAAAACAAGTAACTCTTGGACATAATATTTCGGAAAGAGATATTATGATTATTAGAAGTGACAACAGAGTTATACGTGAAACCAGAAATTTTACTACCTTCACTGTCCAGATAATAGTTGAAAAGGACGGTATTCTCCAAACTGCAACTGAAAGTGAAGCTTTCTCAACAGGTCCCGAAGTGTTCTGGTCTTTTGTAAATCCCTTAAGTACGGCTAAAACAGCCCTTGAAAGGGCTGTTATGATGCTTGAAGCAGAGAAGTGTCCTGCTGGGAATATTCCGGTTGTACTCGGAGGTTCTGCAGGAGGAACGATGATACATGAAGCCTGTGGACACGGTCTTGAAGCTGATATAATGCAGAAGGATTTCTCTGTGTACAATAACAGGATAGGAACTATGGTCGCAAGTCCTCTTGTAACACTGGTCGATGACGGTAGCATAAAAGATCTCTACGGAAGTTATATCCATGATGACGAAGGGAACCGGTCCCGCAGAAATATACTGATAGAAAATGGTATACTTAAAGGGCAGCTTACTGACTATATGTCATCAAAAAGAGGCGGCCTTACTCTGTCTGGAAATGGTAGGAGAAGCTCCTATTCAAGTTTTCCCCAGCCCAGAATGAGCAATACCTTTCTGATGCCTGGAGAATCAGAACAAAAGGATATAATCGGGCAGGTAGAATTCGGACTATTTGTTAAAAAAATGGGTGGAGGAGAGGTTAATCCTACCTCTGGTGATTTCGTTTTCAAGGTTACTGAAGGATATATTATCCAAAAGGGCTGCATCAAAGCTCCGGTCAAAGGAGCACTACTGACGGGCAATGGACCACAGGTGCTAATGAATATTACAAAAGTAGGCAAGGATCTTTCATTTTCAGCGGGTGTATGTGGGAAATCAGGACAGAATATTCCAGTTACGGATGGACAGCCTACGATCTTAATAAAAAGTCTTACCGTGGGAGGTCAGGACATCAGGAATGAATCTTTTTAAGCCTTTTAGATCGAAGCATAAAAATACCCAAAAGAATAACGAAAAAAAATCTACAAAATCCTTTGACGATATAATACCGGCTTTTATCCCCAACTTCAAAATACTGGTATTTATTTTTCTAATTATTGATTTATATTTGATAGCTTCAATTTTTTCGTTTTCCACAGGAGTATGGGGCAAAGCGATAAGTGAGGTTTTAATTGGTACAGCAGGTGGAGCTTCTTTTCTTGTCCTGCTTTACATAGCTTATTTATGTGTTGCTTTTCTATTCAGCAGGAAAATAACTCACCCTCTGTCACAGATTAGTGGAACAGTTTTTCTTGTACTGAGTACATCTTCTCTTCTGGGGTTATTTAATGTGCTGGATATTAATCTTGGTCTCACGCTCTTTCGACCAGGTATAACAGGTCTTTTCCTCGCACGTTTCCTCCTTGAGAGGACTGGAACTTTAGGATCGATCCTTTTCGCATTTACTCTTGGGACCCTTTCAGCGACGCTCTATGGTTTTGTAAAAACTGAATTTATCAGGGAAAAGAGTATGAAACTTGTCAATATGGTCAAAAAAATGGCAACTCCTGCAAGGGGAAAGTTCAATAAAGGAAAGAACACTGAGGTACCTCCAGAAAAACAGAAAGAGGAAAAATTTTCAGATGCGAGGAAGATTCAAAATAAGAGATCTGAATCAAAATCTCCAATGGAACCTGAACAGAAAAAAGAAACCCTGGATATCAAGTCTCACAGGGATGAAATCCCGGAAGACAGAGATCAGTTCATTCTTGCTGAGAAAGGGGAATATCCAGAACCCGAAATACCTGACTCAGAAGAACAGTCAGAGCCTGAAATAGAATCAGGGCATTTCCCACCGCCTCTTGATATTTTTGGAACTGATGATTACAGTTCTCACGAGTTTGACAGGGAGCTTATCGCAGATCAGGGAGAACAGATAATAACCACTCTTGAGCAGTTCGGCATAGATGCAGAGCTGGCAGAAACTGTTATAGGTCCAACTGTCATTCAGTTTCAGATTCAGTTATCTCCGGGCATAAAGGTAAGCAGGGTCGCCGGTCTAAGCAATGACCTTGCAGTTGGTCTTGCTGTTCCTTCTTTGAGAGTAGAAGCTCCAATTCCTTTTAAACCATATGTTGGAATAGAGATACCAAATCCCCAGAGAGCTGCTGTCCCCATAAGGGCCCTTTTAGGTTGTGATGAATTTACAAAAACAGATCATGTTCTTCCTCTTATTTCGGGTCTGAGAGTAAACTCAAAACCCCTGATCATAAATCTTGAAGAATTGCCTCATCTTCTTGTAGCTGGAACAACAGGATCGGGGAAAAGTGTATTTATTAACAGCTGTATAACAGGTCTCTGTTCTACACGAAAACCTGAAGAAATGAGGTTGCTTTTGATAGACCCAAAGAGGGTAGAACTCAGCATTTACGAAAAGCTGCCCCATGTCCTGGCGAAACCTGTTGTTGACCCCAGGAAGGCTGTACATGCCCTTGGATGGGCCGTAAGGGAGATGGAACACCGTTACGAGGTTTTTGCACGTAGCCGTGTTAAAAACCTTACATCTTATAACAGTAAAACTCTTCCAAAGGACAGAATGCCAAGAATAGTTATAATAGTCGATGAACTTGCTGATCTTATGTTTACTGCACAAAAAGAAGTGGAAGATTTCATCTGCAGGCTCGCACAGATGGCACGGGCTACAGGAATTCACCTTATAATTGCTACACAGCGTCCTTCTGTCAATGTAATAACCGGATTGATAAAAGCCAATATTCCGGCAAGGGTGGCCTTCACTCTACCTTCGCAGGCTGATTCAAGAACTATTATAGATCTTGCTGGTGCAGAGAAACTCCTTGGAAGGGGAGATATGTTGTTCGTCAGTTCAAAATACCCCCGCCCCTTAAGGGTTCAGGCCCCCTACATGGAAGAATCTCATTCGATCAGGTTTATTAATTATATGAAGGACCTTTTTGGAGAACCAGAATATGTTGACCTTGAAGACCAGGGAGACCGCGAGAACAGCTCTCAGGTAGCCAACCTGGATGATTCTCTTCTTGAAGAGGCAATCCATATAGTTCTTAACACCGGCATTGCGTCAGCAAGTAGATTGCAGCGACAGCTAAGAATAGGATTTACAAGAGCCGCAAGATTGATCGATACAATGGAAGATATGGGTATAGTCGGTCCTCCTGAAGGTTCCAAACCACGGGATATTCTTGTAGATGAAGAAACTGCGAACAATATTCTGGAAGAAAGTATGAAACGGAGCTAATCTATGAAAAAACAGGGTATTTTTCTTTGGGACACCAACTATAAGTACTCAGAGGCAAAGGGAGCAAAAACTGTTCTTTTTGTTGCAGGAGGTAACCAACCGGACAGAGAATGGCTATATGAGATCTCTCTTTCTGTATCCGAGATCTGGGCTTTAGACAGTGGTGCCGACATTTGTGCAGAATCAGGAATCGTGCCTTCAATAATTATTGGAGATATGGATAGTATAAATGACACTGGAAAACAATGGATCCTGACCAACAATATAAAGATCCACAAATTCCCTGAATACAAGGATCTTACTGATCTTCAGCTGGCTATAACTAAACTTGCAGAAACCAGTCCGGGTGCAGATCTTGTTATATCGGGCTGCTGGGGCGGAAGACTGGATCATACTTTCAGCAACCTTTTTACCGGTGTCTGGGGAATGAAAAAAGGTATTAACTCTGTTATTATGACCGATGAGACAGAAAGTGTCCTTATAATGAAGGGACCTTCTTCAGCTTCTTTCCAGTTTCAACAGAGCCCGGATGTCATATCACTGTTAGCTCTTTCGGAAAAATGCGAAGATGTAAGAATTCTGGGTACAGAATGGGAATTGCATAACGCAGAACTTGAATTGCATAAACCCTACTGCATCAGCAACAGACTGAAGGAGAGTGTTCCTGATGGTGGATTCAATGTAACTATAGGAAGAGGTTGGCTTGGGGTATATACAAAAAAGTGAAGCGGGCTGAATTAAACAGCCCGTTTCACTTTCCCGGATTTCAGACACTTAGTACAGATTTTCATTCTTTTGCTTTCGCCACAGCCCATATCTACTTTAACACTCTGAAGGTTTATCTCCCACCTTCTCTTTGAATGCCTGTTGGAGTGGCTAACTTTATTACCTGTCTGAGGTCCGCGTCCGCAACTATCACAAACTTTTGCCATGATTTGCCGCCTCCTCTGAAAAATCATTCAACTACGGGATTTTAGCATAGAATAAGATGTTATGGCAAATTTATTATTATCGGAGGACTGAAAATGAATTTTTCTGAAGAATTGGAAAAACTTGAAAAGATCGTCACAAAACTTGAAAGGGAAAAACTCTCTTTAGAAGAATCTCTGTCACTTTACGAAGAGGGAGTAGTAAAAACAAGACTGCTTCAGAAATATCTTGAAGAAGCAGAACAGAAAATCAGCCGCCTTGCTGTTAACGGAAATGAGGAATCCTTCGAAAAATGAATAACAAAGAATACACCTATAAACATTTCAAGAAAGAATACAGCGAAACTTTAGCATTTATTAATAACGGAATTGATAACCTGTACAGCAAAAAACCGGAAACTGTTCCAGCACGATTATGGGACTCCATGTTTTATTCTCTAAGAGCAGGGGGAAAACGTCTGAGACCTGTTCTGTGCATAAAAAGCGCTGAACTGGCTGGCCTTGAACCCGAAAAGTCCTTACCACTTGCGCTGGGTCTCGAAATGATGCATACTGCATCGTTAATACATGATGATCTTCCTTGTATGGATAATGATTCCCTTAGAAGAGGAAAGCCAACAAACCACGTTGTATACGGAGAGAGCATGGCACTCCTTGCCGGATCATCTCTTTTTCTTATGGGAGCTGAATATCCTTCAGTAATGCTTTTAGAAAAAGATCTTCCTCATAAAGATATTCTTGAAGCAACGAGTATTCTTTTAAAATCTGCAGGAGCTTCGGGTATCCATGGAGGACAGGTTTTAGACATGCAAATTGATTATGAAAAAGACAAAAAAGAATATGTATGGGAAATAGCGTGCCTGAAAACAGCTTCACTCATAGTAGCAGCTGTCGAATCAGGAGCTGTTCTTGCAGGAGTTGAACAAAAAAGGATTAAAAGGGTCAGAGATTACGGTATGCACCTGGGTCTTGCTTTTCAGATAATCGATGATATTCTCGATGTACAGGGTAGCACCCGGGAACTCGGAAAGACAACTGGCAAAGATACTGAACAGAACAAGATCACTTTTACAAGTACCTGTGGTTTGATCAGAGCAAAGGAGCTGGCAAAAAGAGAATCCACTCAGGCATTGGAATGTGCAAGGATTCTTTTTGAAAATGACAGTAATTTTTTTTCTCAACTTGTCTTTTATCTGCAATCAAGAACCAGTTAAAATCGCTACACCTTAAAACAAGGAGTCTTAAATGAAAATTCTCGACAGAATTACTGATTACCACGATCTGTCAGGTCTTGGATATGAATCTCTTGAACAGCTGGCTTTGGAAATCAGGGAAAAAATTGTTGAGGTTGTCTCTGTAAACGGAGGTCATCTCGGTTCTCCTCTTGGTGCAGTGGAACTCAGTATTGCACTGCTTCGTCAGCTTGACCCCGAAAAAGACAGAATTATTTTTGACGTTGGACATCAATGTTATCCATATAAACTTTTGACAGGAAGAAAGGATATATTCAGCTCATTAAGGCAGAAAAACGGTATCAGTGGTTATCCCAAGAGGACAGAAAGTATATACGACCATTTTGATACAGGGCACAGCAGCACATCTATTTCGGCAGCTCTGGGTTTCGCAAAGGCCCGGGACCTGAAAAAACAGAGACATGAGGTTGTAGCTGTAATAGGAGACGGTGCTCTTCTTAACGGTCTGGCTTTTGAGGCAATGAATTACTGCAAGGAATCCGACGGCAAGATAATTATAATTCTGAATGACAATCACATGTGCATAAGTCCAAGGGTAGGAGGCTTTGCAACTTATCTTGCCAGGTTGAGTTCCAATTACACATACAGAAACCTTAAAAACCTTGTAAAGAGCACCTCTTATAAATTGCCTAAAGGTAAATCTGTTGAATCTTTTCTGAGAAAGTTAAAAGAAAAGATCAAAAGTCTTGTGAAACCGGAAAATATTTTTGACGAAATGGGACTCAACTACTGGGGCCCTTTTGACGGACACAACATAAAAGAAGTAGAGGAAGTTCTAAAACTAGCCAAAAAATACGATAAGCCAGTTATAATTCATCTTCTAACCAAAAAGGGTAAAGGTCATTCTGAAGCAGAGAAAAATCCTCACGTATATCACGGCATAAGTCCCTATTCCTCTACTGTTTCCGGAAAAAGCTGGAGTGAAGCAGCTGCAAAAGCAGTGGAAAACTTAGCAGAAACAGACCCCTACCTGGTTTGCCTTACAGCGGCCATGAAAGAGGGAAACAAACTCGGAAGTTTTGCAAAACGTTTTCCTGACAGATTCATTGATGTAGGAATAGCAGAAGAACATATGTTAACCATGTCAGCTGGGCTTGCTGCTGCTGGAATGCATCCTGTAGTATTTATTTATTCTACATTTCTTCAAAGAGCTATGGATCAACTCGTGCACGACATTGCCATGCAGGATCTGCCTGTAACTATCGCGGTAGACAGGGCTGGTCTCGTCGGTGAGGATGGAGAGACCCATCAGGGAGTGTTGGATATCGCCTGGGGCAAGTCTATTCCCAACCTTCAAATCATGGCACCTCGTGACATAGTGGATCTTGATATGATGATAAGATATTCCCACGAAAGAAAAGGACCAACAATGATAAGATTTCCAAGAGGCGCTGTACCGGAAGAAATTGCAAGGGATAAGACTCCTTTGAAATCCTTCGATAGCTGTTGTGAAATTTTACGAGAAGGTGAAGAATGGGTTCTTTTTGGTATAGGAAAGACCGTTAAATTATTACTGGATGCAGGAGACCTTGCAAAAGAGAAGGAATTGCCTTCTCCTACTATAGTAGATATAAGATCAATAAAGCCCATCGACAAGAAGAAAATAGAAATTTTACTCAAAAAACATAAAATTGCAATTACCGCTGAGGATGGTTTCATTTCTGGAGGAGTAGGGCACACGATCTCAAACATAGCCCAAAGTTCATCCATACATACTCTGGTATTAAATCAGGGGATACCTGACCTTTTCGTATCTCAGGGTACAATGAGCCAGCAATGGGAAGAATGCGGACTTACAGCTCATAATATAGTCAGGATGTTTGAAAAACATGTCCAAAAAAAGGCTTGATATTTTGATGGTAAAAAAGGGGCTCGCTGCATCAAGGAACAGGGCCCAGGCATATATTCTGGAGGGTAAGGTCTTTGTTAGCGGGCAAAAACATGAAAAGGCCGGAACTCTTTTCGAAGAAGACGTTAAAATTGAAACTAAAATTAAAGAACATCAATGGGTAAGTAGAGGAGCTTTCAAACTGATCAAGGGTCTTGATAAATTTTCTATTGATCCCGCAGGTTTAGTGTGCCTTGATGTAGGATCTTCTACAGGAGGTTTTTGCCATGTACTTCTTGAAAGAAATGCAGAAAAGATCTACTCTGTTGATGTAGGGTACGGTCAGTTGGCATGGCAAATTAGAAAAGATCCGAGAGTTATTGTACTTGAAAGAACCAACGCACGATATCTTGATCACGAAATTATCCCGGAAAAAATTGGGCTGATTACAATTGATGTTTCCTTCATTTCTCTGAAAAAAATATTACCTCCTGTATGTAACCTGGTACATGAGGAAGGTATCATTATAGCTCTTGTAAAACCACAATTTGAGGCTGGAAAGGGCAACATTGGCAAAAAGGGAGTTATTAAAGATCCAGAAGTACATGTAAAGGTACTCGTAGAAATTTGTTCTTTCATCAAAGAGAATCTTGGAATATATATTTACGGAATATCCTATTCTCCTGTGAAGGGACCAAAAGGTAATATTGAATACCTTATCTGTTTAAAAAAAGATAATAACTCCGGGAAGAATTACAAAATACCAGTTGAAGTGATAGAAAAAACAGTTTCTGAAGCACATATGAAACTATAAATAAAATTGAATCTATTTATCGGGAGATTGGAATAAATGGAAAAAAAGATCGGCCTTCTTATAAATACACGCAAACCTGAAGCCAGAAAAATGACGGAAGATCTTCTCAAATGGTCCACACAACGGGGCATCAATTTTGTTCTTCCTCCCCATGAGTCATCTGTTCTTGGACTACCAGGAGTTTCTGACGAAGAGTGGAAAGCTACTGCAGGTTTTGCAATAGTAATAGGTGGAGATGGAACATTCCTCAGGGCAGGAAGATATGTACTGGGTAGTTCCATACCTTTATACGGTATCAATGTTGGTCATCTTGGTTTTCTTGCTTCAGGAAATCCTGATAAAGCAAAAGAAGACATAGAACAGATATTGAACGGTGACATCAGGATCGAAAAAAGGGCAGTCCTTGAGGGAAGAGTTATAAGACAGAACCAGAACAAATATATAATGTACGCCTTAAATGACCTTGTACTTACCAAAGGTGCTTTTGCCAGGGTGGTTAATGTTGAAGTTAAAGTGGAGGATAGATTCTTTGCTCAGTTTCCCTCGGATGGAATTATTTTAAGTTCTCCAACAGGATCAACAGCGTATTCGTTATCTGCGGGGGGACCTATAGTGCCTCCACACGTCCCATGTATGGTCCTCACCCCTATATGTGCTCACACTTTATACTCAAGACCAGTGGTTTTTGGGGAAAAAGATCGCATAACTCTACGCCCAAAAGGAGATCACAGAGATCTTATTCTTACACAGGATGGACAGCTTGGATATGAGATCCTTCCCTCTGACAGTATTGAAATTCAGTTATCCAGTGATGATACTATTGATCTAATAATGCTTCCTGACAGGGACTACTACAGTCTTTTACAGGAAAAACTCCAATGGGGGCAGAGTTCCAATCCCCTTTACAGGGAGTGATAACCTTTGCTGTTAAACCTTAAAGTAAAGGATATAGGCGGTATAAATTCCGCAGACATGAAATTTAAAAGGAATTTCGTTGTTGTTACTGGAGAAAGTGGTACAGGAAAAAGCAGTCTTGTGCGTGCTGTGGAATTATTATCCGGAAGAAGAGCTCAGACGGATTTTATTCGATATGGTAGTCAATCCTCTGTCATTGAAGCAGTTTTCATTAATGATCCATATTCTGATAAAGACCTTACTAATAAAGACAATAAAAAGGGAATTACTGCAGTTAGAGAGATCTTCAGGAATGGAAGAAGTAAAAGTTACCTGGAAAATAAACTCTGTTCCCTTACGGACCTTAAGAGTTTCATGTTCTCAAGGATCACGATACAGAGTCAATTTGCCCAGTTAGGACTACTCGATCCTGATAAACAGCTTGAGCTTGTAGATTCCTGTGGTGGTAAAGTTCTGGAAACAACCTGTTCGGATGTCAGTTTCTTTTTCAAAAAAGCCTACGATTGTGACAGAAGAGCAAGAACAATGAAAGCGAAACAAAGGGAACTTCAGGAAAAATACAAGCAGGCAGAGGAAGTTATCAGTATTCTTTATTCCGTTAAACCTGAACATGATTCTGAAAGAAAATGGGAGAAAGAGATATCAGAACTCCAGACTGCTATTTGTCAAAACAGAAAAAAAGAATCTCTAATAAGTTTTTTCAAAGGGAACGAGAATACGTCAGGTTTACTTGATAGTCTGGAAGAATATGCACCACAATTGCAGGATCTTGTAACTAACGAACAGGATAAATTGAAAGCCCGGTCACTTTCAGACTCACTTATAGACAAGTGTAACGAACTGATGAAACTTATGGAGATGAACCATTCTTTACATACTACAGATGAGCTGGAACAACAGATCGATGAGACAGAAAAAAAAGTGGGTATGGTACGCAAAGCAAAGAGGATGGCCAGTGTAGAGACCATTAATGAATTATACAAGTATGCTGAAGAAGCCGGGAAAGCCCTTCAGCGGATAAGGGAAAGTAATTCGGCTCTTTCTGAACTGGAATTCCAGGGTAAGAATTTTAGAAAAAAAGCTTCTGAAAAAGCTATGGATCTCCGCAGACTGCGAAAAGAAGCTGCGTCTATCCTTGAAAACAGAGTAAATACACAACTAAAGGATCTGGCTATGGAACATCTGTCTTTTAATGTAAACCTGAATGAAATGGATAAACTTCGAGAAAAAGGGGCTGAACAGGTAGATTTTTCACTCAAGACCAACGAGGGTTTTTCAGGATCGGTAACAAAGATAGCCTCTGGAGGTGAGCTTAGCAGACTTTTGTTGGCCATTCAGTTGTCTCTTCCAGGTAACCAGTTACCAGAAACAGTTATATTTGACGAGGTTGAAGCTGGTCTGGGTGGTCGTGCAGCAGTTCTGGCCGGATATAAACTCAAGGAACTGTCCTCGAGATCCCAGGTAATTCTGATCACCCATGAGGCTTCTATTGCTGCACTAGCTGATCAGCATTATGTTGTTTATAAACTAAACGAAAATACAGTCATATATGAACCACCGTGGGATGAGAGAATATCGGAACTGGCAAGGATGCTCTCCGGTGATTATTCACTGGAAGAGGCGAGACAACATGCAGAAAAGCTTTTATCCGAAAGTAGTCTTTCAACTACAGGCAAAAACTGATATAATTCTCCAGTTGACTGTTCGCGAAGTTGATATTAAAATCCATCTTCGTGGATCAAATACGCTTGGGACAGGTTTATAAAAAAGCGAAAGCTGCCTGTTGGCCCAGCGGGAGGAGGAAAAATATGTATGCAATAGTAGAAACTGGTGGGAAGCAGTACAGGGTAAAGCCTGGTGATGTTCTTGACGTGGAGCTCCTTGAGGGAGAAGAAGGTCAGAATATCAGGCTCGATAAGGTTTTAATGGTAGCAGATGACAATGGAGTCAGCTTTGGTGACCCTCTTCTTGACGGAACTTTTGTGGAAGCAACTATCGAGGAACATGCCAAGGCAAAGAAGGTTCGGGTTTTCAAATACAAAAGCAAGAAAAACTACAGAAGGCTAAAAGGACACAGACAGCACTATACGCGGATAAAGATTGACTCCATAAGTCAATAAACCTTGGACTTTAGTATTTCAGTTTTTATTAAATGGTTGAAATAACTGTTATTTACAACGACCAAGGTACCATTGAACAGATCCGAGTTAGAGGACATGCCGGTTATGCAAACAAAGGCGAAGATATAGTTTGTGCCGCTTTTTCAACTCTTGTTCAGGCTCTTATAACAGGCATTGAGGATGTTCTTGGCTACGGCAATTTCTATAGCATAAGCAGAGACTCAAATGATCAAAGTTTACCTGAAATGACAGTAACAAGACCTGTAGGCTCAAATGTAAAAGTAGATATCCTTTTTAAGACTTTTGTAATTAGCGCAATTAAGATAACTGACAACTATTCGGAATATGCAAAGTTTACGGAGGTGCACGGTAAATGAATATTAAAAGATTTTTCGACCTGCAGTTCTTCGCTCATAAAAAAGGACAGGGAAGCAGTGAAAACGGCAGGGACAGCGAGAGTAAGCGTTTAGGGATTAAAAAGTACGGAGGACAGCATGTTCTTGCTGGTAACATTCTCGTTAGACAAAGAGGCACAAAGGTCCATCCTGGACTTAACGTAGGCAAGGGGAAGGATGATACCCTATTTGCGTTGGGTTCAGGTCTGGTAAAATATGAGACAAAAGGCCAGAGAAAGTATGTTTCTGTAGAATTTGAAAACTAGTTTTTTTCTTCAGAGCATGACCATATTGTCAGAACCTTGCGGGCCTAAGTATTATACTGGGCCCTTTTTTTTTAAAGTTATAATCTGTTTTAAGGCGTGGTGTATATATAGTGAAATTTACTGACCTCGTAAGAATAAGAGTAAAAGCTGGAAGAGGAGGCAATGGTTGTCTCAGTTTCAGAAGAGAAAAATTCGTACCAAAAGGTGGCCCCGATGGTGCAGACGGAGGCAATGGTGGTGATATCTATGCAGAAGCCACCGAAGGAGTTCATACTCTTGCCGATTTTGAATACAACAAACTATTCAGGTCCGAAGACGGAGGTCATGGAAAAGGGAAAAAACAGATTGGAGCCAAAGGTGAAGAAAGAACCATATTCGTTCCTTGCGGTACAATAATTTATGACGCAAATACAAATGAGCCTGTTGCAGATCTTGTTGAACCAGGTGATAGAGTTCTTCTTGCACATGGTGGGAAAGGTGGCAAAGGTAATGCCTTTTTCGCCAATTCTGTAAGAAGGGCCCCAAAATTTGCAGAAAAAGGTGAACCTGGAGAAGAAAGAGAACTTGTCCTTGAATTAAAGCTAATTGCTGACGTAGGACTGGTTGGTTATCCTAATGCGGGAAAATCCAGTCTTCTGGCTGCTATCTCAAATGCTAATCCCAAAATTGCCGGATATCCCTTTACAACTCTTTCTCCTAACCTCGGAATTCTGGCTGTGGATGATCAGAGAATAGTTGCTGCAGATGTACCTGGTTTGATCGAGGGAGCCTCAGATAATAAGGGACTGGGGATTTATTTTCTAAGACACATAGAAAGGACAAGGGTTCTTCTACATGTCATTGATCTGTCAGAGGAGAACTATGAAACCATCATTCAAAAATGGAACATAATAAGGAATGAGTTTAAAAATTACAGTATAGATGTATTGAAAAAACCCTATATTGTTGTAGGGAACAAGACAGATATTATTGACAATAACAGTGCTGTTGCCAGAAAAGTTGAAGAGTTCATGAACGAACAAAACATACAATATCTTACGACTAGCGCTATTTCTGGTGACGGTATAGATCTACTGATAAGATCTATAGTGAACGCTGTAAGGGAAAATCCAAGGCCTCGTGGAAAAACCAGGCTTTTCGAAACAGAGCATTCTTTGCCTGTAAGAAGAGAACATACCCCCGTTGAGATAATAAAGGAAGAAGACGGTTCGGGATTCAGAGTAGCACATCCATATCTTGAAAAAGTTGTGAGCCGAATAGATTTTGGTCACGAGGATGCTTTACCAAGATTTGCAAAACTTCTGAAAAGATTTAAAGTTGAAGAACTTCTCGAAGAACATGGTGCCAAAACAGGAGACACTATCTATCTTGGTGACAAAACCTTCGAATTTCTACCGGAGGAAGCTTCCAGATAAAATAGCGGGAGTGATATAGCTTGTCTTTAGGATCACAAAGAGGATCTTTCAAGAAAAAATCGGATAATCGCAAGATCGGTATTATGGGTGGAACTTTTGATCCCATACATTACGGTCACCTTCTGGCAGCTGAAGAAGCCTGTTTTGAACTGGATCTCGAAGAGGTAATCTTTGTACCCACAGGAGATCCTTACCACAAACGTCAAAGATACGTTACTTCAGCAGAGGATCGATATAATATGGTTTTACTAACCACTATCGAAAACCCTGATTTCAAGGTGTCTAAAGTTGAGATCGATAGAAAAGAACCAAGCCATACAGTAGATACTTTAAAAGAGATGCGACACTGGTATGCTCCGGAAGAGGTGTTTTTTTATTTCATTACAGGACTTGATGCTTTTCTGGATATGCCAAAATGGAAAGAGTACAGGTCGATATTTGAGCTTTGCAAGATAGTCGCGGTCAGTCGACCTGGATATACTTCACATAAATTGGTGGACCTGCCTACACAGGTTCAGAAATCTGTAATTCCTCTTGAAATACCTCTTCTTTCGATCTCAAGTACAGAAATAAGGAATCGTGTCAGAAAACAGAAAAACATCAGATACCTGGTACCACCTTTGGTAGAAAAGTATATCAGCAAAAAAAAACTGTATAGTGCAAATGGACGGTGAAGAATAATGAAAATAACCAGGATTATCATCATGATCCTTGTAGGAATTATATCAGCTGGTGCAGGATCCGCGCTGAAGATTCAGGATATTGTCCAGCCAGAGGCAAAGAATATAAAGAAAAATATAGAACACAACGAAGCTACTGGCAGCATAAATCTACTTGTTGTTGGAATTGATGATCTTGAGGGCATCCACAGGGCAGATACCGTTGGATTTTCTACTATCGATATAGATAACAAGATCGTGAGATTCATGTCCATACCAAGGGATACGCGAGTTCAAATATCTGGCCATGGCTGGGAAAAGATCAATCATGCCTATGCATATGGAGATGAAAAACTTCTGGAGAAAACCCTGGTTAATTATCTGGGTATGCCAATTAATTACCATGCTGTAATTAACTTTGACAATTTTCCCGAGATAGTCGATCTTCTCGATGGCGTTTATATTAATGTAGAAAAACGTCTTTATTACAATGATAAAGCAGGTAACCTTCATATCAACATAGACCGGGGAATGCAGCACATGGATGGTAAGACTGCACTGGGTTATGTAAGATATAGAAATGATGCCCTTGGAGATATTGGAAGGGTAAAACGTCAGCAGAAATTTATCAAAGCCCTTGTGGACAGGATGAAATCTCCAGATATGATCTCAAAGCTGCCGAAACTTACCAAGGAGTTCCTTAATTTGGTCAACACAAACCTCTCTGCTGGACAAGCAATACAGTTAGCATCATATCTTAAGGATATTCCTCCTCAAAATATGAATTTTTTTACACTTCCCGGGAAATCAGCTTATATCTCTGATGTCAGTTACTGGATCGGAGACCTTACGAAGGCTTCAACTCTTCTTAGTTCAATTCCCGGAGAGGAGAAATATATTTCTGCTGAAAAGGAATCTGAAGTATCAGAAGAAAGTTCTATAACGGAAACTGATATTATTGCCAAGGTGCAAAATCTGAAAAAGATCAAAACAGCTGTAGCAGTCTTAAATGGTGACGGTACACCAGGTCTTGGTAAGAAGATGTCTGTACAGCTTCAAAAACTGGGAATAGATGTAGCTTTCATAGGAAATGCAAAACATTTTGATTACAAATACTCGAACATTAACTACCCTGAGGGCAACGGCCAGGATGCTGCAAATACAAGGTTGTCAGCCCGTGCTCTCGCTGAAATATGTAATATTCCTTCGAGTCTTGTACGCCCCGATGATTCTGCTCCGTATGCTACAATTATAATTGGACATAATTACGAATCAATTATTGAAAAACTTAAAGAACTTAACAATGCTATGTAGGCATTGTTCTGGAGGGATATTAAACTTATTATGACAGTATTGACTGAAAACAGCAAAATCCTTGAGGCTCTTGCGGATAAAAGAGGAGAAGATATCCTCGCTATTGACCTGAGGGGCACTTCTTCAATTGCCGATACATTTATCCTTGTAACCGGTAACTCTGATGTCCACATGAAAACTCTCAGGCAGGCTATAGAGGACTACCTCGATGCTAATGAAGCGAGATATGCTATAGAAGGGCAGAATAGCACTCAATGGTGTCTCGTAGATAGTGGAAATCTTGTAATTCATATTTTCAGCAGGAAAGCAAGAGCCTTTTACAACCTTGAGAAGACATGGGGAGATGCTCCATCAAAAAAATACGATTATCAGATGTGATCATGTGATAATAGATCTTTTCGAGTCAACAAACAGGTCAAAAAACCATTTTCTGCATTGTCTTTTATTGTTAAATAAGCCTTTTGCCGAATTTTTTTAAGGAGGGCCCGGAATACTATGTCTACCCACGAATATCTAACGCCTGAGAGCCAGGAGATCATTGAATCCAGAGTACATTCGACCATTGAAACAGCCAGGTACGGTAATAACGTACAATCCGTAATGACTCTTATCGAAGCATACGAACTGGCTAGACAGAGTCCTGGCACAATTGAGCTTACAGGTATGCCAATTTATCAGCCAATGGGTCAGGGTCTTCCGATCAATTCTAATGTCTTGCTTTTCAATGACGGAGCAGTGGTGGGAAGATGCGCAGCTGCAAGGCGTATCCTTGGAGAACCAGAAGTGGAAAAAGATGAGTACTCCGGCAAATTAAGAGAAGCGATACTAAATACAAGAAACAGAAAACTTTACCATTCAGAAGCCCTTATTGGCCTGGAAAAAGACTTTATGGTAAAAGCTCATCTTCTTATTCCCCAGGGCCATGAAAATATTCTTTACAACTGGCTTCTGAATTTCCAGTATCTCAACAACATTTATACTGAAATGTATAATAATTCCAGGGAATATCCTGAAGCAGATATTTATATTTTTGGAGACCCTGAATGGTCTCATCCAGACCATCCTCTCGGGTTGTCCTTTTTTGATCCCGAGAATAACTGTGCTGCCATTCTTGGAATGAAATATTTCGGAGAATTCAAAAAAGGTACTTTAACTCTTGCCTGGGGAACTGCAGTGAGAAACGGATTTGTTGCATGCCATGGAGGCCTGAAGAGATACAATCTCGACAACGGAGACATATTTGTAGCAGCAGTTTTTGGACTGTCAGGTTCCGGCAAATCAACAATAACGCATTCTGATCATGATAAAAAATACAACATAACAGTTCTTCATGATGATGCCTTTATTATCAATAGTGATGAAAAATTTGCAATAGCTCTTGAGCCGTCCTATTTTGATAAGACTACTGATTATCCCCTTGGCTCTGCAGATAACAAGTTTATCCTTACAGCACAGAACAACGGTGTAACCAAACTGCAGGATGGTAAACTATACATGATGACAGAGGATATCAGAAACGGTAATGGAAGAGCAATAAAATCGAAATTATGGTCTCCTACAAGAGTGGACAGGATCGACGAGGAAATTGATGCCATTTTCTGGCTTATGAAGGATCCTACATTACCACCAGTACTGAAATTTACTGATCCAGTTCTGGCTTCAACAATGGGAGCAACTCTCGCGACTAAAAGGACTTCTGCCGAAAGGCTTGCTCCAGGTGTTGATCCAGATGCTCTTGTAATCGAACCTTACGCGAACCCCTTCAGAACATATCCTCTGGGAATTGACTATGAGAAGTTCAAAGATCTGATCGATTCCGGAGTTGCCTGCTATATACTCAATACTGGTGATTTTATGGGTAAAAATATAACAAAAGATAACACCCTTTTCGTACTTGAAAGTATTATTGAAAATAGAGCTAATTTTAAAGAATGGGGAAAAATGGATGGTATAGAAATTATGGAAGTGGAAGGTTTTATTCCTGACCTCTCCGACGAAGATTATAAAGGTCAGTTCATATCTCGTTTAAAGGACAGAATTGAATTTATAGAGAAATGCAAAGTCGACAGGGGCGGAAGAAATGCACTTCCTGAAGAAACTGAAGCAAGACTGAAAGAAATAATGAACAAGATCTAAATTTAATTAAAGGACTGGATGGATCTTACTTAAGATCGCCAGTCCTTTTAATACTCCTAATATCCCTGGTCCTTTATATAACCTCCGGGAGTAAATACGGGAATATGTATTTTGTGATCTCCCAGGAAATAATGAAGTCTCGGGCTGATCAGAGGAATTTTTCCTGCAGAAATTGAGATGGAATAATAAACGTACTGGTCCCCAAGGTATTCTCTGTTTTTCTGTGAAAGGGGAGTAGGGCTGACTAATTCGCAAAGTGACGAGAACTTTTTCATAAAATCCTTTACAAAAATGGGTTTCATGCTCAAAAGAGGAGAGAGTAGGTTATACATGTATAAGGACAAAAGACATCTATCTGCCACTGGATATATAACCCTGTCCAGTACCAGATTTAATATTTCACAAGATGATTCTCTCGTAGAAAGTACACCCTCAAGGAGTACTTGTGAATGGATCACAACTCCCTGTTTGTCCGAATAACTCATAACACGGAATCCTGTTGGCTATCCCTATCAAATATTATATTTATCTTCTCCTCGAAAACTTCATTATCCTCATCAGGATCCAGAGAATTAGAAGCCTCTGTCCTGAGCTTTTCCAGAGATATTTTTGTCCTGACAATCCTCAAGGAAGAAAGAAGATCTTCAATATGATCTGAATCTTCCTCATCAAGAGCAATACAGACAGCCTTTGGTCTACCTCTTGAAGTTATTACAGTTTCGGCACCTTCTTCAAAGAGAATATTTGGATTGTTCTTTATGTCCCTGCTTGTCACTATTTTCAAAACAGGCTCATCCTTTCTCAAAAAGGATTTATACTCTTCAGTTCTAAATATTTCTTTGACAATTATATTAACAGGGTAGGTGCAGTATGCAAATACTCGAAAATTATGTGTCATATAATATATCTTATGTTGCACTCCGTGACTTCTTTTATAAATAAAATATATAGTAACGATAAACCTTAATTGTCAATTTTTTCAGATCAGTCTTTTCCAGTTATCCATGAGCTGATTATTCCAAGAAATGCATCAACTTTGAGAGAAGCCCCACCTACTAAAGCTCCATTTACATCTTCAAGGTTGAGAAGATCGGCTGCATTTTCTTTCTTTACGCTTCCTCCGTATAGAACAACAATCTTTTCAGGATCGATTTTCTTCATGTCTTTTATCATATTTCTTGTCCATTTGCAGACCTTCTGTGCATCCTCCGGTTTTGCCGATTTTCCTGTACCGATCGCCCAAACAGGTTCATAAGCGAACAGTACTTTTTTGCCAGCTATGACTCCACTATCAATTTCATTAAGGGCTGTTACCAGCTGATTCTCAATTACGTCAAGAGTTTCTCCCTTTTCCCTTTCTTCGAGAGTTTCTCCAAAACACAAGACGGGAATTATATTCTCTTTTGTGCACCTTTTAAGTTTTTTCGATACAAATGCGTTGCTTTCTCCAAATATGTGCCTTCTTTCACTATGTCCAATTATACAGTGTGTACATCCAGTTTCTTTTATCATAGGAATCGACACTTCGCCAGTAAAGGCTCCCTGGTCCTCGGAATGAACATTCTGGGCACCTATAGATATATCGTTTTGATTTAATGACCTGATTGTACTTACTGCTTCTGTAAGACTAGTGAATGGCGGGAAAAAGGTAATGTCCAGTTTATCATTATTTATCAGATCAGTAATAGAACTGTTTTCCTTTAACGTCCTGTCTAAATCATTGAAAAATTGCCGGGTATTGCTTATACCTTGGTTCATCTTCCAGTTTCCGTAAATGTAGAGTTTGTTCATAATCACTCACCCTTTAATCTTTACTCAGTATTTGACGGTGCCTATCAATTAAAAGGACACCGTCAATATATTTACCGAAATGACCTGCTGTAAACCAGTTATTCATCAACAGAGAGAGGTTCGACTCCGGGGAGGATCTCTTTTTCAAAAAATTCAAGACTTGCTCCACCACCGGTAGATACATGTGACATCCTGGTTTCATATTTAAACTTTTTAACAGCAGCCGCACTATCTCCACCGCCAATAACGGAGAATAATTCTTTGTTATCTGTCCTTTCAGCAATGTATGCTGCTATCTCTTTTGTGCCTTCAGCAAAGACCGGGTTTTCGAAAACGCCAAGAGGGCCGTTCCAGAGGACAGTACGAGACCCCTTTATTGTTTTTTTGAATAATTCCACAGTTTCAGGACCTATATCAAGTCCCATCTTATCTTCAGGAATAGACACTGCCTTTACCGTTATTCCCTCTTTGTCTTCTGGACCTGTTCCTATCTTTACATCCTCTGGTAGTACAATGGAGACTCCACTGGATCTGGCTTTACCAAGCATTTCGACTGCGAAGTTCAGACTTTCTTCTTCAACAAGTGATGTACCTGTTTCCAAACCACTGGCTTTCAAAAAGGTAAAGGCCATCCCTCCCCCAATCAGGATAGAATCTGCCTTTTCAAGCAAGGATTCAATTACCCCGATTTTGTCAGACACTTTAGCTCCTCCAAGTATAATAACAAAGGGTTTCTCTGGATCTTTTTTTACCTTTCCCAGCATTTCTATCTCTTTTTTCAAAAGAAGTCCTGCAAAAGAAGGAAGTTCATGCTGAACTGCATCAGTAGAAGCATGAGCCCTGTGAGCTGCACTGAAGGCATCCATTACGAATATATCAAAAGGAATTGCAAGTTTTTTTGCGAAGTCTCTGTCATTTTTCTTTTCTTCCGGATAGAAACGAATATTTTCAATCAACAGAAGTTCTCCGGGTTCAAGACTTTCCATTTTTCCGGATATTTCATCAAGATCCCGGGCAAAAATCACCTTCATGCCAAACTGGGCTTCTACTTCAGAAATCAGTTGTTTTGTAGACAGAGAATCAACACTTTCTCCTTTGGGTCTGCCTAAATGTGTAACCAGAGCTACTTTAGCTGAATTCTTTATCAGAAGCTCTATAGTTTCTTTATGTGCTGTTATTCTGGTATTGTCAGTAATTTTTCCATCCTTTAAGGGTACATTAAAATCAACTCTTACTAAAACTTTTTTTCCTTTAAGTGTAGCTTGATCTATCTGCCTCAGTTTCATAAATTACAAACCCTTTCTAATTACATAGTTGATCAAGTCTACGATTCTGCATGAATAACCCCATTCATTATCGTACCAGCCAAGGACCTTGATCATATTGTCAATGACTATAGTGTGCGGAGCCGCAAATATGGCTGAATGGTCGTCACCTACAAAATCCATGGAGACAAGGTCTCCAGTTTCATAGGATAAATATCCGGAAAGGTCACCCTCGGCATGTTTTTTGAAAGCATTGTTAACTTCTTCAGCACTTACCTTTTTGGAGGATTCTACAACAAGATCTACTACAGAAACATCAGGAGTGGGAACTCTGAGAGCTAATCCATTCAGTTTTCCCTTCATTTCGGGTATAACGATCCCGATAGCTTTTGCTGCTCCAGTAGTTGTTGGAATAATTGACATTGCAGCAGCTCTACCCCTATGAAGCTTTGAGTGTGAGGAATCAAGTGTTTTCTGATCGTTTGTATAAGAGTGGGCTGTTGTCATTAACCCTTTTTCGATACCAAACTCATCGTTCAGAACCTTTACAATAGGAGCGAGACAGTTAGTTGTGCATGAAGCGTTTGAGATAATATTATGTTTTGAGGGGTCATAGGTATTTTCATTTACGCCCAACACTATAGTGGAAACCCCATCACCTTTACCAGGAGCGGAAATAAGAACCTTTTTAGCTCCAGCTTCGAGATGTTTTGAAGCTTCCTCAGCTGTTGTATTTTTCCCTGTGGATTCTATCACAATATCAACTCCCAGATTTTTCCAGGGAAGCTTTGCTATATCCATTACAGAGAGAACTTTTATTTTTTTGCCGTTGACAATAATATTTTCATCATCATAGGTTACTTCTCCTGGATATCTCCTGTGAACGGAATCATATTTGAACATGTAAGCCCGCTGTTCCGGTGAAGTCCTGCTGTTTGTTGCCACTACTTCAAAAAGTCCTTCTTTATCATATTGAAGTAAAGATCTGAGGACCAGTCTTCCTATCCTACCAAAACCATTAATTCCAACTTTAATTTTGCTCATTTCATAACACCCTTTCATTGTATGATTCAGTTGATAATTGCTCTTCTTTATATTTTGTAAGACGAATTCAAAATATATATTTCCAAATCTATAATTATTATTTTACAGGCATAAATATTCTTGGCAAGGCAGGGATTCAACAAGACAGATTAAAGTTACAGGGAAGAATTTATAATATCCTTAATTCTACTCCACCTGTATTTCACGGTAGATTTGCTGACAGGTCTATCCAGATATGTTCCCAGTTCAGTCAGAGTCGCACTGGGATTGTCCATTCTCGTATCGATGATCTCTTTCAGTTTAGCAGGCAGGGAATGGTAAATTCCCATTTCTTTCAATGTTTTCGCAATTCTTATCTGTTCCTGGGCAACTTCTAGTGATTTTCTAATGTTCGAAGAGTCACAATTCACAAGTTTATTTGCCCTGTCCCTCATAGCCCTGACCATTGATCTCTGTTCTATAGCAAGAGAAGTATTGTAAAGCTTAAGTTTGCATAAAAAAGTAACAAGATCATTCTGGTTTCTGATCATAATTTCAGAAAAACTGTTCTTATCTCTGGCAGAAGCTTTTATTCCTGCAGATCTTAGCTTTCCAAGTATTCTTTTATGAAGATCTTCCGATCTGCTTCTTATCACAAGGTTGTATCCATTTTTGGGGAGATATACATTACCGTTATTGCCCCATATACCCCTTAACCAATTCCAGGATCCCTTAGAATCGTAGCACGCTTTTCCCCGGAAAAGAATATCCTCGTAGAGTTCCCTTTTAAAGGTTATTGTAACGTTACCGTGCATGGAAACCGGAACCTTTAACATATCTGAAAGATCTTTTTCTTCGGACCATCTGGTGTGTTCCCAGAGCTTCAAAAGCCTCCTGAATATCCATAATCTGCTGCTTTTTACTGATATTTCTTTTATTCTGTTTTCAGAGTTCATACTTTCAACAATTCCAGATACTTCGCATTCTGCAGAAGCGGAATGATCGAAAGGTATATTCAGCCATTCATCCCATGTTCTTAACCTTAGATCCTGCATTAAATAATGTTCATTCCTTTTCCCTGCATATTCTGATAAGTATTTCTGATACGGCCTGTCCGTTATGACGCAGAATCGCACCATCAGTTACAGAATAAAGAGATGACTCCACAACAGAACAACCCCTGTTTTCCAGAGATCTGATTTCTGAGGGAGAAAGATATAGCGGGAAAGCGCCCTGTTCAGAGTAGTTGGCCAGTATGATTTCAGGAATTACCCCATTATTGACAACAATAAAATCAGGAACACTGCCAAGATATCTTTCTATCCAGTTGACATGGTCGGTTACTGTAAAACCATCTGTTTCTCCTGGCTGTGTCATAAGATTTGCTACATAAACAGTTGGTAGCTTCATTCTTGATATTTCTTCAGTTATTCCGGCGATCATAAGATTTGGTAAAACACTTGTAAATAGACTTCCAGGACCCAATACGATCAGTTCTGCCTCCTGTACAGAGCGTATAACTTCTTTAACTGGCTTTGCATTCTTTGGTTCAAGCCAGAGATCTTGAAGTTCGGACCCGTTTTTTGTGATTCCAAGTTCTCCAATTACAATATCACCGTTCTGTTTTTTTCCGTAAATAGAAACTGATTCTGTGGTTACCGGGAAAACTCTACCCCTTATGGCAAGCAGATTGTTTATCTTTTCAACTCCAAGCCTGAAATCTCCAGAGATCTCAGTAAGAGCAAGAAGGATTAGATTACCCAGGCTATGTCCTTTTAATTCTCCCTGATTGAAACGGAAATCAAGGATCTGTCTTAATTCGTTATCGTCTTCTGCAAGGGCTACGAGACAGTTACGAATATCCCCAGGAGGAAGTACTCCCCATTCATCCCTTAGCCTACCTGAACTACCTCCTTCATCTGTTACAGTCACTACGGCGGTAATATTACGGGTAAAGCTCTTCAGACCAGATAGAAGGGAGGATAAGCCTGTCCCACCTCCAAGGGCAACAATTGAAGGTCCCATTGCAAGTCTGAGATCAACTGCATTTGTCATTACACTGCTCTGACTTCTTTTTCGCTCGGATCTTCTCTTCTTTGATGATCCTCTGTTGAAAAGATTACTTCTGAACAACGAGATAAGAAGGAAAGCCACCAGAATGCCGAGCAGAAAACCTGAACGCCAGTCCATTTAAATGCCCTTGTCCCTTTCTATATCTCTGTGTTTGACGATACAGTTCTGATGAGGCCCTTTAAAATAATTACCAAGCCAGTTAGTTACTGCTACCGATCTGTGACGTCCTCCTGTACATCCGATCCCGATGTGTAACTGCTGTTTACCAGTGTTGAGATATAAAGGCAGTATATAGTCAAGTATTTCAGTCAGTCTCTCAAGAAAACCTTCTGTCTCCTGGAAAGACCATATATATTCACTGACTTGTTTGTCATTCCCTGAGAAAGGTCTGAGATCAGGTACATAATGGGGGTTGGGAAGAAACCTGACATCGAAAATATAATCACAATCCTGAGGAATTCCATATTTAAAACCGAATGAAGTTAAAAGCATCATAGATTTCTCAACAGAATAACCAAGTTGTGTAATCAACTTTACCCTCAACTGTTTCACGGTCAATTCGGATGTATCAAGGATAACGTCTGCATTTTCCAGTACCGGGGACAATATTTTTCTTTCAAGATTGACACCATCGAGAACAGAGAGATTCTGTGATAGAGGGTGCCTGCGCCTGGTAGCGCTGAATCTTCTTACAAGAACGTCATTACTTGAATCAAGGAAAATCAGCTTGATGTTTTTCATGTTCTTTCTCAGATCATAAAGAACATGAAGCAGATTATCCATCAGCTCTCCGCCTCTAACATCAACAACAGCAGCAAGTCCGTTGGTAACGGCAAGCCTGTGTCTTGAAAGAACACTTAAAAGCTGAGGGATTAAAGAAGGAGGAATATTATCTACGGCAAACATGCCCTGGTCTTCAAATATATTAAGAGTTGCGGATTTACCCGCACCGGACATTCCTGTAATTATAAAACAGGTTTCGACTTTACCTATTACATTGTCTATTGTTATTCACTCCCTTCGAACCCTGTCAGGAATTTCCGCAATCACCTGCATCACCACGAATAATTTCCACTGCATGCCCGATCACAGGCAGGACAGCATTGAGACACTGTGTTGCACCCCGCCTGCTGCCTGGTAAAGATAGAACAAGGATTTTATCTATAACATACGCTCCTGATCTTGAAAGTATAGATCTTTCTGTAAAAGAAGATGTTTTTATGCGCATATACTCTCCAATACCAGGTATGATCTTATCTGAAATCTCTGAAAGGGCTTCCGTTGTAACATCCCTTTCAGAAAGACCGGTTCCTCCAGTTATAAGTATCAGATCAGTACACTTTTCATTTATCCACTTTTTTAAACTGTTTTGTATACTTTTCTTTTCATCAGCTACAATAGCTTTTTCTACGGTTTCAATGCAATTTTCTTTCATTATCTCTTCTATAGCTGGCCCGGCAGTATCTATTCTTTCGCCCCGGCTCCCTTTATCACTTACTGTAAGTATACATACCCTGAAGGATTTGTTCATTGTAGCCATATCAGAAAGAGAAATAAATCCCGGAGTCTGAACAGATACCCTGCAAAAAAAATCTCCTGATATTTCTTCGATTTTAAGAGTTACTCCACCATTCTTAAATTTAATGCAGGAGCCTTCACTTGCCTGAAAAATATCACTTGACATAATTATCTGAAGTCCCTGCCTTGACGAATCGAAACATCCAGGACCTGCAATGAATATATTGACACTTACACCATTAACCATACTCTGATAGTTATGATCAACAGAAACGTAACAGAGACGGGGAAAGACCTGATCAGGACACTGAATTAATTCAAGGATCTTCATTCAATAATTTCCTTTCTTTCTTTAGCAATAAAGGTTCCGCTTTTGCCTCCTGTTTTGGACAAAAGCCTGATATCTGAGATCACAATGCTTTTATCAACACCCTTACACATGTCATAAATTGTCAAAGCAGCACCTGTGACACCTGTAAGAGCTTCCATCTCAACTCCTGTTACCTCTCTGGCTTTTACAAGACAGGTTATTCTTACAGCTAAAGCAGAATTATCGAGACTGCACTTTACAGAAGCATGATCGAGTCTGATAGAATGGCAAAGAGGTATTAGTTCCCAGGTTTTTTTCAGGGTGTTGATACCAGCCAATTCAGCTATCTGGAGAACATCCCCCTTTTTTACCTGTCCCTTTTCGATCATTACAAATACATCTCGGGTCAAATTTACTGTCCCTACTGCTGTAGCTGATCTTAATGTTGTTGTTTTATCCGAAACATCTACCATTCTGGGATGACCATCTTTATCCAAATGAGAAAATTCCAAAAAATTATCCTCCAATTCTTGACATATTATCTTTGTGGGAGTTTGAAATTTCCCAGCCACAAGGTTTCATTTCAACTGCCTGGAATATACCTTCTTTGACTTTTTGCCTGTTTTTTTCCCGAATATATTCTAAAAGTCCTACACCGATATCATTCAAGAGACAAGGTCTCATCTCTCCCGTTGAGGTTATTCTTAGCCTGTTACAGTTCTGACAGAAATGATCAGATATAGCGGCTATGATACCAACGACCTGACCCGAAGTGATATTTCGGTAATACTTTGCAGGACCAGGATTATTATCTTCTTTAAAACTCACTGTCTGCCAATTACCTTTTTCTGGAAGGAACTCAAATATACTTGAAGCAGAAATAAAAGCATCTCTGCTCCATAAATCATCATCTACAGGCATGAACTCTATAAATCTTGGAATAATGCCTCTTGATCCCGCAAAATTAATAATATCTCCAACTTCTTCTTCATTAAATCCCCTTATCAAGACAGTGTTAAGGCGAATATTTAGATTTTTACTTCCAGATAAAGCACCCAGGCCATTAATAACTTCTTCAAGCTTTCCTAATCTTGTAATAAATGCGAATTTTTCAGCAGAAAGTGTGTCCAGACTCACATTTATAGAATTAATACCTGAATTAACCAGAATATCTGAATATTTTTCAAGCAAAGAACCATTGGTAGTCAGAGCAAGTCTCAGATCTGGAAATGACTTGGCAAAAGAAGATAAAAATTCTGGAAAGTGCGGTCGCACAAGGGGTTCTCCTCCAGTAAACCTGATCTTTTCAACACCAAGTTCCTGAAGAACATCGGTTAGAAAAAAGATATCCTCATAAGATAGAACTGATTCGTGAGGCAAAAGGTTAACTCCTTCAGCGGGCATACAATATCTGCATCTGTAATTGCACCTGTCGGTTACAGATATTCTTACGTATCTTAATATTCTTCCAAACCTGTCTTTTAGGTTGCCCATCTGTAACCTCCCATGGCATTGACCCTTTGTTTCCACTCATTATTCGTTATACTTTCCATAAGTGCGTTTATTGCCGGATGATCAATATTGTTTCTGGGTATTACCAGTTCAAAGGGTTCTTCAGTAAGGGGAATAAAATCCAGGTCCATAGCATAAGATGCTGCATGTATTCCCATTGCTGCATCAACATTTCCGACTTTAACCTGGTTTGCAGCATCAAAATGAGACACTGTACAGTTATCGTATCCGGATATCAGGGAATGGTCCAGTCCCTGGTCAGTCAGAAAATAATCAAGGAGCACTCTGGTACCTGCCCCGGGTTGTCTGTTGACAAACCTTATATTCTGATCCACCAGATCACAGATTCTCTTTATATTCATGGGGTTGCCTTTTTTTACGATTATCCCCTGTTCTCTGTAAAAGAGCAGTATCCTCTCCCATTGGTCCTCTCCGGCAAGTTCGTCTATGTATGAAGTATTGTATTCACCTGTAGAAGAGTCCAGAAGGTGCGCTGCAGCCAGATGAGCCTCTTTTCTGGAAAGGGCGGCAAGACCTCCAAGACTGCCAACATATCGGGTAATAATGTCTCCCCCACTATCTCTTACAAAAGATATTATTCTGTCAAAGGCAGGGTCATTTGATCCCTGATATAAAGCTCTTTTCTCCCATTTTATATCCCTGGTAAGCCAAATATATGGAAACTTGCTCCCTTTGGGAAATTCAAGGGCTTGCTGAGGGATAAGAGAAACTCCGTCCATTTCTGCCATTGATAGCATTTTACTCGAACCTCCGGAAACAGGAAAAACAGCTTTTTGACCATTTATCTGAAAAGCTTTTATCCTCACCCATTCCTCTATTCCTGAGGGAGAAGAATGAGGACTCACTAGAGTAACATCCTTCAATGTCTCCACTGCCCCTACAGCCTTTTCCAGAACCTCTTCTCTGTCAATTTCACCAAAGTTCAACAGGTTCAAAGTCGGAAATACTATTGACCAGGCAGCTACTGCAGTGGACATTGGAAATCCCGGAGTGCCAATAACAGGTTTGCCCTTTATTTGAGCCATCATGGCTGGTCTTCCGGGTTTCATCAAGGTCCAGTGAAAGAGCACTTTACCCATTTCTGACAGTACCTTCTGAACGAAGTCTTTTCTGCCTTTTGCAGAACCAGCGCCAACAAGGACCATATCGTAGTTCTGAACCGCTTCCTCAATATATCTTCTTAGTTCTACGGGATCGTCCGGTATGATTGGAAAAACATCAAGTGGATAACCCCATTGACCAAAAAGCGATTTAAGCATAATAGAGTTGCTTTCCATCTGGTTACCTGGGTTCTGATTATCTGAAGATATCCATTTATCAGGATAAACTATCTCATCACCTGTGGGCAAAAAAACTGTTTTGACTTTGGGGAAGACAGATATTTCTTTTACACCGGCAACAGGAATAAGAGCTGCAAGATAGGGCGAAATTATATCACCTTTTCTCGCTATAACCTGACCACAATAAACATCCTCTCCCACCGTTCTGAGATTTTTGCCGACTGTAAGGTTCTCATAGACGAGTAAATTATTTCCCCTTGTGGTTGAATTTTCGACCATGATCACACAGTCGAACTTACCTGGGACTGCCATCCCAGTATTAACCCAATAGAAATCATTATCTTTGAGATAAACCGGTGTTGCAGGAGAAGCCCCTCTGGTGCTTTCTGATCTTATTGCATAACCGTCTACAGCCGAAGCTGTGTAATGAGGAAGATTTCTCTTCGAAATAACATCCTCTGCCAACATGGTTTCAGCTATATTACCTGAAAGAGTACTGATTCTGGATTCTCTTTTCCTGAAAGAGTCATAAACATGATCTTTAACAATGTCCCATATTTCACTTATGACAACATGTTTTTTCATTTCCACAACACAACACCTGCCAGTTCTTCTTTTCTTAATGTCTCAGTCTGCTCTCCAAGCACGATTAACCCATCTGTATCGATTAAAGATCCTACGTAGCCGGATTTTGACATAACGGGGAAAATTTTCCCTTTGCTGAATCTGAAAGGGATAAATTCCTCAATACCTGTAGTGCCATTTACATCTTCAGCAAGATTGAATTCCTGGATATCATCTTTATAAGAACCGGGGGCAATAGAATTCAATATCACTGGCAGAACGAAAGTCGATGCTACTACAGCACATGATAAAGGGTGACCTGGTAGTCCGAAAAGGAGTTTTCTTTTCTCTTTAGAAGCAGCGAATAGAGTTGGCTTGCCGGGCTTTATCCTTAAGCCCCGAAGATAAAGCTTTGAATTCAAAAGTACTTCAAATACCTCAGAGGTAAAATCCCTTACACTAACTGAAGATCCGCCCGAAACAAGAATAATATCATTTTCTGCTACGGCCTGTTCGGTTTTATTATAAAGTTCACTTTTAACATCTCCGGATATGCCGTATCTTTTTATACAAAACCCATATTTTTTGAAAAAAGAATGAAGGAACTCCATGTTTACATCCCGTGTAACCCCGAGAGGAATATTTTTTTCTCCAACAGGTGCAATTTCATCGCCAGTACTTATAATACCTAAACAAGGTCTGGTAACAGGAACCTTTGAGATACCCATATGTGCCATGATTCCTGTAGATCTGAAGTCAAGAACATGTCCTGCAGATAATATCGTCTGCCCCGTTCTGATCTCTTCGCCACGTTCTATAACATGAGCACCAGCTTGCATAGCTTTTCTTACTTCTATCCATTTTCCAGTTATAGAAGTATCTTCAACCATAACTACACAATCTGCCCCTTCTGGTATCATTCCGCCAGTAAATATCTGAAAAGCCTGACCTTTAGTCAGTTCTTCTTCAGGTGCATAACCCATTGGTACAGCACCAGAGTATTTGAGATAGGCTGGTGAAGACTCATTTGCGCCTTTGATATCTGAACTTTTTACTGCATAACCATCTCTCAGGCTTCTGGTAAAAGATGGATGATCTTCAAGGGCATTAATGGTTTCTGCAAGTATCTCTCCATTAATGCTGCTTACAGAAAACATTTCTTTATTGTAATTCCATGGGAAATCAA
>Ga0209943_1000100_pt1 | contig 57106 bp, 47 predicted proteins | sample SalPonR1_B_D2_MG_FD_185698 | JGI IMG/M metagenome (GOLD analysis project Ga0209943, IMG submission 185698) | Salt pond soil microbial communities from South San Francisco under conditions of wetland restoration - Salt Pond MetaG R1_B_D2_MG... ... | reverse complement strand
AATACTACTGGGAATAGACTATCCTGGGAAGTTATTGGCAGGGTACTGAAGAGCTAGCGAAACTTCTTTCAAGACTGCGGTTATGTTTCACGTGAAACATAACCGCAGGAAAAGCAAAAGGTCAAACAAGGTCAGACGTTAAATACACATAGTCGCAGGACAAATTGGAAATGTTATGTCACTTGAAATATATATGTCAACCAGTATAATACCCGGGTGACATATAAAGGAGTGAACAGCATGACAGCTGCCCGATTACGTTCTATGATACTTGCTTCCATATTTGCGATTCTTGCAGCAATAGGAGCTCAGATAAGAATTCCCTTTCCAGTAGTGCCTCTTACTCTTCAGACATTTTTTGTGCTTTTATCCGGCATGATGCTGGGTTCGAAGTGGGGGGCAATTTCCATGTTCCTTTACGTGATGCTTGGTCTTCTTGGTCTTCCATTTTTTGCCGGTGGTGGAGGAGTGCAATATTTAGCACATCCAACATTCGGATTTATTGCATCCTTTATTCCTGCCGCATGGGTAGCTGGCCGGTGCAGTAAGACAGGTCAGGAAACTATTTACTACGTTTTGGCTGCATTTCTGGCTACTGGAGTGATATACGTAATAGGACTTTCAGGGCTTTATTGGAATATGAACTACATAATTGGAAAACCTGTTTCGGTACTTCAAGTCTTCAGGATAGGTTTGTTCCCCTTTATTCCCGGGGCTTTAATAAAGATAGTTAGCTCGGCCCTGCTTGCAAGCAAAGTTATTTCGCGGATGTACAGGATACGCGGATATGATCCGGTTTAAAGTCCCATGAGGTACAAATAGATAAGGAAATAAAGTGAGCGTAAAGGCTGACCAGAACTGACCAACCTTAGGCAATTGTTACTGATCAGTGACCTTTCTGATATATTGTTCAACATTGAACTTTCTTTTTGCACCATTAAAATTCATGTATCGTATCTTTCCATATACATTGTGGCTTGGCCAGGCCCTGTCATGTACTCCTCCTATGGCCCATGCCACACCTGTAAAACCGTTGGGATCCCTTCCATCAAGTTCATATTTATCATTCAGCTTCTGTGCTGTATACAAAGCCAACTCCGGTGATTCTGTCCATTCCAGGATCTTTTTTGCCCAGTACATACGAAGCCAACCGTGCATCTTGCCGGTTTTTATCAAATCTATCTGGGTAGCATTCCATAGGGGATCATGCGTTCGCCCTTTTTCAAGTGTTTCATCATCATAAATATAAGTACGGGAGTCCTTTCTGTGTTCTTCAAGTGTCTTCAAGGCCCAGTCTGGAAAAGCGGATATCTTGTCATATTCCGGCTCGTAAAAGCAGAAGTTATCTGATAACTCTCTTCGAACTATCATTTCTTCGAGAAAAGTATCTATTGAACTTTGATCTACCCGGGATCCAGAGATCTTCCAGGCGGTTTCCTGTGTTGAGATATGACCGAAGTGGAAATATGGGGACAGATTAGAAAGAGCGGCTTTATTAGGATCGTTGCGATCATCAGGATAATTCTCGAGTTTCCTACTCATGAAATCTTCAAGTATTTGTTTTCCGGCTTTTGTTCCAGGAGTTATCCATTTTACAGGAGGTACAGAGCGGTCGACCCTGATATCAGCAAAGAGGTTCTTATATTCGATATTCCTTTTGTTGATCTTTTCATTATGTGGATGGTAGACAATGGGTGGTAGATGTACAAGGTAATCCGGGATCTTTTTCCAGATCCTGGGTCGAAATGTCCTCGCCGCGAATTCCTTTTTGACCGATGCTTCCCAGCATGGAACGATATTGTGTGCATCAGTAATATAAAAAGGGATATTGATTGACTGGGAAATTATTCTTTGCCATCGCCTCTTTATCCGGAGGGGATCAAAATCAGTGTACACTGAACAGACAGAATGTTTCCTGCAGAATTCAGGGATCTTTTTTTCAGGAGATCCTCTTAAAAGATATAAGGGAATGTTTTTTTCTGCGAGATCCTCTTCGACTTCTGAAAGTCCCTTAAGCATAAAATCATATGCCCTCAGTGTAGAACCTGGAAATTGGTCTACAAGGCAGAATACAACGAATAATGGAAGTCTTCTTCTCAGGGCTTCCTCCTGGGCCGAAATAAGAGTCCAGTTACTTTCTGCCCTCTGGTCCCGGCTCATCCAGTAAATAACAGGGCCATCAATGCTCTCGGCTCTGTTGAGAGTAATTGTTCTGTTTTGGACTTTCATTGCAAACCCTCCAGAAAATGATCAGCTCTTTCAAGAATTTCCGTCAGCTTTTTGTCTCCCATTCGGTCAAGATTTGATGACATAAGCTTCTGACGGGGAGAATTCGAAAATTCTTTTCTGTGTATATATACAAAACGCCAGTAAAGAGCATCCAGGATATCGCACCAGTCACCTCGATCATATTGGCCCATTTTCAAGAGATAATTTGAACTGCAGATATAAGGTTTTGTGGTAAAGCTTCCACCATCGGCAAATTGACTCATTCCGTAGATATTAGGTACCATTACCCAGTCATATGCATCAATGAACCAGGACATGAACCATGAATATACATGATCCGGGTGAACTTCACAGAGTAGTAGAAAATTTCCCAGAAGCATCAGTCGTTCGATGTGATGCGCATAGGAAAACCGGTAAACTTTTTTCAGGGATATATCTATTGGAGGTATACCGGTCCTTGCCTGAAGAAAACTTTTCGGAATAGTCCGGTTATGATCCCAATAGTTGCTTTTTCTCATTAAGTTGCCATTCCTTCTGTAAATAAGGTGCATAAATTCTCGCCAGCCAAGGATCTGTCGAATGAAACCCTCCAGATTGTTGAGGTTCACGTTTGCCTGTTCTACAAATTCAACTGTAAGTTTTATAATCTCATCAGGAGTCAATAATCCTGTATTAAGGGAAGAGGAGAGCATTGAATGAAACATGAACGGATCTCCGGGTGACATTGAATCCTCAAAATCTCCAAAGTGTATTAATCTTTTCTCAAGAAAATGATTGAGTAATTCGAGAGCTTGACTTCTCGTAACAGGGTATATAAAACTGTCTGTGGTACCCGGATTTCCTGAATAATCCGATTCGATCTTTCTCCGGGCTTCATGAAAAATTGAAGAATACGAGAATCTGGGAAGGTCAGGTATTTTTGTACCGGAAGGCATCTTTCGGCGATTAGAGGGGTCAAGGCTCCATTTGCCCCCTGATGGCTTTCCGTTACCTTCAATAAGGATATTAAAACGTTTTCTTTGTGTAATGTAAAAACTGGTCATTGAAAGACGTTTTCCACTTTTTGGAAGATCAGCTTCTTCTCCAGGCTTGCAGAGAAATGAAGGGGAGGAGACTATTTCAAGTTTAAGACCGGATTTTAGAGATGCGTTCCTTAATCTCTTTTCAAGGATATAGTCCGACGGATCAACGGTAAAGATGACCTTGATATTCTCCCTTCCTAAATCCCTGAAAATATCTTCAAGGTGTGTTTCCCTTTTTTTTGCTTTGATAAGAGTAACAGAATAGCCTTTGTCTAATATTTTCTGGTAATAATTCTTTAAGGATGACAGGTGGAGCAGTAGCTTCTTCTTTGAAAAACTGGATGGATATTGCCAGTCATCGAAAAAAAGCTGATATTGAATAATATATATTTTTCTTCCTTTTTTGAGGCAGGGGTGGTATTCAAACAGCTGATTTGGAAACACAAGAACGGCTTCTGTTTCAGTGGTGGGACCTGTATTAGAAGTGTATTTGTCTTTTAATCCGGGATCATGCTTTTCCCCCATGAACAAGACCTGCCTTATGCGATCTCTGATAACAACATTTTTCATTATCTGGATACTTTTGTAAAGTGTGATTGTGTTTTAAAGACAATATTATCGTAAAGAACTTTTCCCTCCATTGTTAATGTAACAAAACGAATAGGTGCGATCCCAGGGCCGAATTTTCGTAAATAAAAACTTTAGTTCATGTTTACCTGACAATAATTATAGATCAATGATTAATATTCTCTAATCTAATGCAGGATCAGAAATTATTTATCTGAATTTCAGGGATTACAGATGGTCAGATTTGAAAAATTGCTTTTTACAGCTATGATATCTGGAAGGAGATAATCAAGATCAATCGTAAATGTACTTCTTTATTTTCAGGACAAGATCAAACAGGGCAGAATGATCTTTTGTGTAGTACATGGAATATTTAGATGCCTGTTTTATAGGGAGGATTTTTTTTGAATAGAGGAGATTATGCACGGCTTGCTGAAATGATCCGTAAATCTGAAAATACGGTGGTTTTTACTGGTGCAGGCATAAGTACAAGTGCCGGGTTACCCGATTTTCGAGGAGATAGTGGTTTGTGGAGAGATAAAGATCCTTCCCAGCTTGCTTCAGTGGAGTCTATGGAAGGTAGTCCTGAAGAATTCTACAGATTCTACTGTAAAAGAATAGAAGCTCTTCAGAAGGTCTTTCCCGGGAAGGGTCATGAGATACTTTCAGAATGGGAGCGAAAAGGTTTAATTAAGGGAATAATTACACAAAATGTGGATGGATTACACCATAAGGCAGGTTCAAATAATGTAGCCGAGATCCATGGCAGCCTTTCTGAGGTTCAATGCAGAAAATGTGGAACCGTATATGCAGGTTCCAGTTTTCTGGAAAATCCCGATTGTAGTCAGTGTGGCGGTAAACTGCGTCCCTGTGTAGTTCTCTTTGGTGAGATGCTTCCCGTTGAACAGCTTCGCAGGGCGCAGGACCTGAGTTATGGATGTGATCTTTTTATTGTTCTCGGATCATCCCTAAAGGTTTCTCCTGCCAACTGGTTTCCCAGAGAGGCAAAAAAGGAAGGAGCGATTCTGGTAATTGTAAATTTCCAGCAAACACCGCTGGATAATATTGCGGATCTTGTAATACATGACCCAATAGATGAGGTATTAAATGAATTAGATTCAATCCTGATCCAGGGATAGTTTTTTGATTTTCAGGATTTGACTTTACTGTATGTAAGATGGTATAAATGTCGAAACCTTCGAACTTGGAGCAGTGATTATCTTGAACTTAAAAATGAGTACCTTTCCTGTAATTATAATTTATCTAAGCGTAGGCCTCCTTTGAAGGTCAGCGTTTAGTAGTGCTGACAAAATTCAAAGGCCGGGCCCTAAAAAAGGGTACCGGCCTTTTTTAATGGAACGTGATCTTTTCCCGGGGAGGTGGTTTTCAGGTTAGATTTACTGAGATCATGCAGCAGAGCCATATGTGGAGTTCGGGCTACTAATTTTAAGAGTTTTGATTGGAGGAGAGAACAATGGATGCACTTACAGCTTTTCTTATTATAGCGGTTGTTTTTGCGATTGGGGATTTTGTGGCCTGTAAAACCAGAGCTATCTGTTCTATGATTTTTGTATCAGGTCTGGTCTTTCTTGTTGGCTTCTGGTATTTCATTCCAAAAACCCTTTTTGCTGATTCCCAGTTGATCCAGGTCGGTATTCTTTCGATACCGGTTCTTCTTGTTTACATGGGGACCCTGATGAAGTTGAAAGATCTCAGGGAAGAGTGGAAGACTGTCCTTATAGCTTTTGGTGCTGTTGTGGCAGTAGGTGTTTCGATGCTTTTTGTCGCAAGTCCTATTATTGGCAAACAATTTGCGGTTGCGGGAGCTGGACCTATCTCGGGAGGTGTCGTAGCTACTTTCATGGTTAATGAGGTTGCTACTGAACTGGGTCTTGATACAGTAGCAGTTTTTGCTACTCTGCTTCTGGTACTACAGACTTTTGTAGGTCTGCCGGTCGCTTCAATATGCCTTTCAAAAGAAGCAAAAAAACTTCATGGGCAGTACAAAGCAGGAGAATTCAGATCAGAAGATGCATCATCAAGTAAAAAGGCGGATCCGGAACAGCCGACATGGCGTTTGTTCCCTGCATTTCCTAAAGAACTTCAAACTCCATTCATTCTTCTCATGAAAACAGTTCTTGTAGGGTGGCTTGCATTTCAGGCTGCTGCTCTTACAGGCGGTGCTGTCAACAAATATATTCTTTGTCTTATATTCGGAATGGTCTTTTATGAGACAGGTTTTCTTGAACACAAGATCATGGACAAGGCTAATGCTACAGGATTTCTTCTGTTTCCTCTTATGATCATTATCTTCCTCAATCTTCCAAAGGCAACTCCTGATATGGTCGCGGAACTTATTTCCCCGATAGTAATATCCTTTGCGATCTCACTGGTGGGTATTGGTATCGTAACCTTTGTTCTTGGAAAGATATGCAAATATTCCTGGGGACTTTCTCTGGCCCTTGGAGTAACATGTATGTTCGGTTTTCCAGGGACCTATATAGTCTCTCAGGAGGTATGTCAGGCTGTTTCCAATACCGTAGAAGAGAAGGAATTCCTTTTGAGCCGTATCCTCCCCAAGATGCTTGTGGCTGGTTTTACAACTGTTACCATTGCATCAGTTGTGCTTGCCGGTTTTCTGGTCAAATATCTGTAAATTTCAGTGCAATTTTCAGGAGGTTTTAGAATGGTTCAGGATAAGACACTTTTCAAGGGCATGACTTTGATAGATGGTACAGGCAATCCCCCTGTGAAAGATGCATATTTTGTAGTTGAAGAGGGAAGGATCGCAGACAGGGGGCAGGGTCCTCTGCCTGAGGATCAGGTTTTTCATAATACCGTGGATCTTTCAGGAAAATTTGTAACCCCCGGATTAATGAACTGCCATACCCATGTTGTCATGGAACCTGTTGCTGATCTCCAGGCTTTCTTCAGTAAACAGACACCTGCTACTCTTGCTGCGAGAGGAGTAGCAAATATGCAGAAACTGCTTTGTTCAGGTACGACCTTCGTAAGGGACATGGGGGCTCCTTTTGCAGTTGATATTGATATTAAAAAATGTATGCAGGAGGGTGTTTTTGAGGGACCGGATATATATTGTTCAGCAAAAATGATAACAATGACCGGTGGACACGGTTGGATGTTCGGTAGAGAGGCCGACGGGCCTGATGAGGTTAGAAAGGCAGCAAGAGAGCAGTTGAGGGCTGGTGCGGACGTAGTCAAGATAATGGCGACAGGTGGAGTACTCACTCCAGGTGTTGAGCCCGGTTCTCCCCAGCTTACAGAGGAGGAGATCCGTTCTGCCGTGGAAGAGGCACACAAGGCCGGTAAGAAAACAGCATCACATGCCCAGGGGACTTCGGGAATTAAAAACGCAGTAAGGGCTGGTATCGATTCAATTGAACACGGCTGTTTTCTTGATGATGAAGCTATAGAGCTTATGCTTGAACATGGCACATATTTTGTGCCTACTCTGGCTGCAGTCCAGCTCATTGTTGATAATGGCGTTGAAGCGGGCATTCCGGAATATGCTGTAAAGAAATGCCTTTATGTCATTGAGCATCATATTGAAAGCTTCAGAAAAGCGAGGGAAGCTGGTGTTAAAATAGCATGTGGTACTGATGCAAGCACACCCTTTAACGGTTTTGAAAATACTCCCTTTGAACTTGTTCTGATGGAACGGGCCGGAATGACACCAATGGAAACGATAGTCTCAGCCACCAGGACAAGCTCTGAATTGATAGGTTGTGACCATGACTACGGAACTCTGGAGAAGGGCAAGAACGCAGATTTTCTTGTTATGCAGAATGATCCCCTCTCAGATCTTGGTGCATTTACGGATCTTGAGGGAGTATACAAGAAAGGTAGCAATTTCCTGGAAATAAAATAGAGATTTTTCCTGATAAGGCAGGTTTAAACTTGAACGGAGGTCAATTGAATGCTTGAAAAAGTAAGGTCTCTTTCGCAGAAGGAGTTCCCGAACGTAGTTGAATTGAGAAGGCATTTTCACATGCATCCAGAGGTTGCTTGGACAGAGGTTGAAACCACAAAAAAAGTTGCAGAACTTCTCGCGTCTTATGGATGTGAAAATATCAGGACAGGATGCAAGGGTACTGATTGCGGTGTTACTGCAGAGATCTCCGGCACATCACCGGGGCCCTGCGTTGCTCTAAGGGCAGATATGGATGCTTTACCTTTGCAGGAAGAGAACGATGTACCCTATAGATCAGAGAACGAAGGGGTAATGCACGCCTGCGGGCATGATGCGCATACTGCAATGCTCCTTGGTGCAGCCAGAGTCCTTTTGTCAATGAAGGACCAGCTTTCCGGAAAGGTAAAACTGATCTTCCAGCCGGCTGAGGAACATGGTCTTGTATCAGGAGCTGACAATATGGTTTCTGAAGGGGTTCTTGATGGAGTCGACGTAATATGCGGACTTCACGTCTGGTCTCCTATCCAGTCGGGGAAAATAGGTTACCGTTCAGGTCCTATTATGGCTTCATGCGATGCATGGGATGCTGAAATAACAGGCAAGGGCGGTCATGGTTCGGCCCCTCACAGGGCGATAGATCCAACTATTCCGGCTGGTCATATAATTGCTTCCCTTCAGAGCATTGTGGGAAGGGAGATCGATGCCCAGGAAACGGCAGTTATAAGTACAGGCAAAATGGAATCCGGGTCTGCTTTCAATATCATTCCTGAAAAAGTCAAGCTTCTCGGTACATGCAGAACATTTAATCCCGTGGTTCAGGATGCTATTGAAGAAAAGATCGGCAGGCTTATAAAGGGTATTTCTGCATCTTTCCAGTGTACTGCTAATTATGGTTATACAAGATACGTGCCTCCTACGATCAATGACCCGGAAGCAAGTTCACTTGTAAAAGAACTTGCTGAAGAGTTTGTCGGGGAAAATAATGTCGAGGAATCTCCGCTTGTAATGGGTTCTGAGGATTTCAGCTATTTTCAGCGAAAAATCCCTGGAGCTTTCTTCTTTCTTGGATGTGGTAACACAGAGAAAGGAAGTGCAAATGACCATCATTCTCCAACCTTTAATATAGATGAGGATGTCCTTGTGACAGGTGTTGAGATGCTTGCGGGATTCGCCCTTTCCTGGAAGGATAAAATGAGCAGGGTATAGCCCCAGGTTACATCGGGTATGTTTTAATTATTAAGGAGGCCTGCTATAGCAGGCCTCCTTTCATAGAGAGTCAGATTCTCTATGTTTTTCACTTCTCACGTGGAGAAGGAGGGGGCATATTTAAGAAACTCTTCTAAATCTACTCTACGATAGTTTCTTTTCCATGATACTTTTCATCCATCACTTCTTCCGGAAGGTAGAGATCTTCCTTTTTCCTGATATCATCAAGGTGTACCACTTCTGCGAAATCCCTGAACGAGATTAGTTTGTCGCTGTATTTTTCAGATATACCTTCCCTGCGGACCTCTGTCATAACTTCATACATACCCTTAGCTGCAGAATAAAGAGGTGTAAGGGCCGGAACTATCCATTTATATCCCAAATCACCTGCTTCCGAGACAGGTATCAAGGGTGTTTTACCGCCCTCTATAAAGTTCAGCATAAGATCTGTGCCTTTAAGTCTATCTGATGTTATACGGATCTGTTCAATAGTTTCAAGTGCTTCGATAAAGATCATGTCAACGCCCAGTTCGACACCTTTCGAGGCACGGATGAGGGCATCTTCGAAACCATGTACTGCAAGAGAATCTATTCTGTAGATTATAAGGAAATCGGGATCCAGTTTATCTCTGGTATCCATAGCGGCCCTTAATTTACCCTTCATCTCATCAAAGGAAATGACTTGTTTCCCTTCCATGTGTCCGCATCTTTTCGGGGCAACCTGGTCCTCAATAAAAAGTCCCGCTGCACCAGTGTTGATGTATTCTTCTACAGTCCTGCAGACATTGACAGCGTTCCCGAAGCCATTATCGGAATCTGCTACAACGGGAATATTTACCGCTCTGACAATTGATCTTACCTGTTCCGACATTTCGGATAGAGTCAGCAGCCCGACATCGGGTTGTCCAAGTTTGACCGCTGCAGTTCCATAACCTGAGTGCTGAAGTGCTTCAAAGCCGGTCATTTCACATATTCTGGCGCTTAGTCCATCGTATACTCCAGGTGCTACAACAGGTTCAGGTTGCCTAAGTCGCTCTCGAAGGATCTCTGATCTTTTCAAAGGCAAGGACTCCTTTAGTTACAGGCAGAAACTCTTTCCAGAATTACTGCCTGTATGATTTAATTCTATTTTCTTCCTGTTGCATATTCTGCTTCCATCTTTTTTATTTCAGGTAGTCCTATAAGGTTGTTAAAATCTTTAAAAGTTATCATTCTGTCCGAAAGAGCACTTGTTGTTCCGGTTTCCATGAGAGTTTTCATTATTTCGGTTACTGCTTTAGCCATAGCATAGGTTGCTGTAACCGGAAAGATCGCAATGTCAAACCCGATCTCATTCAGACTTGAGACCGGAAGGTAGGGAGTACGGCCATGTTCGACCATATTTGCCAGAACCGGTACATCGAAGCTTGAGGTGATGGTTTTCATTTCTTCCTCACTTTCAGGAGATTCTATGAAAAGAATATCTGCCCCTGCATCTGCGTAGGCTCTGCCGCGTTCAATAGCTTCATTGATCCCCAGTGTTGTCCTTGCGTCCGTTCTGGCCATGATCAGGAAATTATCATCATATCTGGCATCACATGCTGCTTTTATTTTCCCAGCCATTTCTTCAGAAGAAATGATCTCTCTTCCTGTCATGTGTCCGCATTTCTTAGGGGCTACCTGATCTTCAAGCTGTATGCAGGACGCACCGGCCTTCTCATATTCACGAACTGTTCTGGCTACATTTACAGCGTTACCATAACCTGTATCTCCATCAGCAATAAGCGGTATGTCAACAGCTTCGGAAATCCTGGAAACCCTCCAGGTCATTTCTGTAAGTGTAAGAAGTCCCACATCCGGTTTACCGAGCATGCTTGCTGAAGTTCCGTAACCAGTCATGTAAAGGGCACTAAATCCCTGATCCTGGATTATCCTGGCAGTAAGACAATCATGAACGCCTGGAGCTACAAGTATTTCGCTGCTTTGTAAAAGTTTCCTGAGACTCTCTCGATCTCTCAAGCAAAAACCATCCTTTCCGGGATGTTCTCTAATGCATTATCGATGGCAGCCAGAGGCTCAACTGCGGGAAGAGTATCGAAAGCGCCACCATGAATGCCATAAGGATGATGAAAGGCCATACACCCTGGATAATGTCACCCATATGAATATCTTTTCTGAGTCCGTTTATTACGTAAAGGTTCATACCTACAGGTGGAGTGATCAATGCCATTGTCATGTTTATTGTAAGTATGATCGCATACCAGATCGGGTCTATTTGCAGAGCGTGGAGTATGGGGGTGACCAGAGGCATGGTAAGCAGAATTATGGACACTGTTTCAAGGATCATGCCAAGGACGAGCATAAGTACGTTCATGGCAAGGATGAACATGATCGGAGTGAAATTGTTTTGAATGATGAGTTCTGTAAGCTTTTGAGGTATCATAAGCATGGTCATTACCTTACCGAAAAGGACAGCAGCAGCGATTATCAGAGCTATCATAGATGAAGTCCCTACGGATCTTAGACAAACCTTCGGCAGGTCTGAAAATTTAATTGAACGGTATATGACCAAAGTGATGAAAAGACTGTATACCAGCCCGACAGCCGCAGCTTCTGTAGGCGTGAATATTCCGGAATAGATGCCGCCGATGATAAGTACGGGAAGAAATATACCCCAGATATTTTTCCTGGTTATCCTGAGTCGCTCCGGCCAGGTGGTGCGTTCCATAGGTGTAAATCCACCCTTTTTACTCTTTATGACAGAATAGATAATAAATATCATCGTAAGGATCAATCCCGGGATAACACCTGCCATGAAGAGTGCTCCGACTGATTCTTCGGTTATGGCGCCATAGAGGATCATTGGTATGCTTGGCGGGATCAATATCCCCAGCGTTCCCCCTGCCGCAAGTAATCCCAGGGTAAACTTCTTATCATAACCTCTTTCAGTCATTGCCGGATAGGCGACCATTCCTATTGTTGCTGCTGTTGCTGCCCCGGAACCGGTAATGGCAGCAAAAAATGCGCAAGCCAGTATTGTTGCTATTGCCAGTCCGCCGGGAAGATGACGGACCCATGCGTTCATTACGTCGAAAAGGTCATCTCCAACTCTACCATCAAGAAGGACCTGACTCATCAGTATAAAGAGCGGAATGGCAAGTATGGTAAAACTTTCCATTGAAGAGTACATGGTCGAACCAACGATCTGTGTTGGGAGGTCATAGAGCAGAATAAGCAGCACAGATGTTGAACCAAGGGAGAATGCAACCGGGAGACCCATAAAAAGGATAAAAAGAAGAAGACCTATTACCATCATAAAGCTCAGCATGTCTGTTCACTCTCCTTTTTGTCCTGGCCTGTAATAGCTGAAAATTTTGATCCTGTAAGAATTATGAACTGGAGCGTAAGTATGGAAAAACCCACCATAAGAGCAAGGTGCGGTATCCATAGAGGCATTCTCAGGGGTGTGGCTGAGAGTTTGCCGTATTTAAGAGTCGCTTCAAGCATGTGCAATCCCTGAAAAGCTACATAACCTGAGAAAACTGTACCCAGAATGCTTGTGAAAAATTCCAGAATATCCTGGGTTTTCCGGGAAAAGCGGATTAATAGAAGATCTATTCTCACATGTTTTCCTACCTGAAGAGTGTAAGCAGCACCTGCTAGCATAGTCCAGATGAAAAGATAGATGGCAATTTCCTGTGCCCAGATAGTGGGCGAATTGAAAAAATAACGCGCAATGACTTCATAGAAAAGTATGATACCCATGATCATGATACCCAGACCGCTAAAGTAACCGATCATAAGGTTCATCTTTTCCACGAAGTGTTTAATTGATGACAGCATGTCAATTCCCCATTTCAGGTTGTTCTCGGATTAAAGCAGGACAAGAGTTACCCTCCTGTCCTGCCCATTTTTTACATTAGAAGTACCAGAGTTTATTCTGAAATTGAATTAGTTGATGGAATCAGCGATCTCCATCAGTTCCTGGCCGATCTTGCCGGTATTCTCTTTGAATGCTTCTCTTACTGGTTCTGTGGCTTCGACAAAGACCTGTCTCTCTTCGCTGTTAAGCTCATATATTTCGAGTCCGTTGTCCTTGATCACCTGGTAAGCATCTTTTTCTGAACCGGCGATGGATGCACGGATAGAAGCTGCAGCGTCTGAACCAGCCTTGAGAAGTACATCTCTTTCCTCATCGCTCAGGGAATCCCACCATTCGAGATTAGCCTGTACGAAGAACTGGGCTGTAGTGTAGTTTGCCAGGGTCATATATTTCTGGACTTCAAAGATCTTTCTGGAAACTGCTGCAGGCATTCCGGTTGTTGCACCGTCAACAGTCCCTCTCTGAAGAGCCATGTACATCTCTGAAGAGCTCATTACTGCCGGTGTTCCGCCGAGAGCCTTTACGGTGTCAGCTGTTCCCTTGCTGAAAGTCCTGATCTTGAGTCCGTCGAAGTCTTCAGGTTTCACAAGAGGTCTTACGTTGTTGAAATACTGGACAAGACCGTAGTCTACCCAGAATACAACCTTTGCGCCTTTTTTCATGAACTCTTTATCCAGAAGTTCACCGGCTCCGCCGTCAATGAATTTCTGAGTGGATGTAAGATCCTTGAAAATAAAGGGCATTTCAAATACATCTGCAGCAGGGACCATTCCGGACCATTTGTTTACAGGAATAAGGGCAAGCTGAACAAGACCTTCCTGGACTGCTTCAACAACTTCGGTATCCTTGAAAAGCTGAGCAGAATGGAAAACTTTTACTTCCATTTCTCCTTCGGAATATTCGTCAACTTTATCTGAAAAGACGTCCATACCTTTGGAAATAAAATGAGAGGGTGGGAGCTGGTTGCTCAGGTTCCATTGTGTTCCTGCGAATACGGGGCATGCTGCGATTAACATAACACTGATAACTGCTATTGCCTTGAGCCAGTTTTTCATAAATACTACACCTCCGAAAATTTGAATTACTTTTTATACTGATAAAACCTGTTTTGTTACAAAAGGTTTTTATCACCTCCGTATATCCGGGCGCCTGTCGCCTGTCGACAGTAGCTCTGATTAAAAAAACTACTTCTCGAGGTTTGCTATTCTCCTGCCGAAAAGACTGTGCGCCCTTCCCTTTTTTATTCCCTCGAGGTTTCCATTCTTAAGATCTTCAACTATGCTGCCGTGGTTATCAGCGATGGATTTCAGGTCCCGCTCATGAAGAAGATCCTCAAACATTCCAAGTTTTAATTGATTGTAGAGATCGGTCAATATTTTTTTGGTATGGGGCCTGTTGGCTTTTGACCAGGTATATTTATGAAATTCTATATCTTTAAAAATGAAATCCGAGATCCGTGTTTCGAGAGGTTTTTTAGCAAGAGCTATATCATGCATCTGCCTCACAAGATCATTCATATGTTTGAAATCTTCATCCTGAAAAAGTTGTTGTGAAACTAGTATTTCATATATTCTGCATTCGAGTATGAACCTGAGGTCGTAGATCTCCTCAAGGGATTCAGTGGAATAATCAGCTACAAAAGTACCTTTTCGGGGAATTGATACTACCAGCCCCTGATTTTCGAGCTGTCTCAGGGCATCTCTCACAGGAGCTCTGCTTATATTAAGATTTTCAGCGATCTCTGATTCTATGAGTTTATCGCCCTTTTTATAACTTTGAAATACAAGGATCTGATCTCTTAAATAATGCATTACCCGAAATGCGATAGTTTCATTAAAATCTTTTCCCACCATATGAAAAGGCATCTCCCTTTAGTCGACCGTCGACAATAAATATACTACACAATTCGGATCACTGGCAAGTTGCATACTTCATACAAAAGAGGATCTTATCGGATCCGATATATTTCTTTTCAGAACTTATTTCGGACTATTCCAGCCATCTGTGGATATTTTCCAGATATAACCTGTGGAGATACAGGGTCATTTTACCGGGAAGTCCTTTCCCGATCCTGATATTGTCGATCCAGGTCACAGGTAGTATCTCTTTTATAGAACCTGTAATGAAGGCTTCTTCTGCGGTCTGGATCTCCTCGAGGGATGGGCATCTATGGATGACAGGGATATTTTCCTGTGATGCAATGTCAAGTACGATATCCCTGGTAGTTCCCTGAAGGACCTTGTTGAGAGGTGCTGTTACAAGGGTTTTATCCTTGACCATAAAGAAAGAGCTGTGGGCTGCCTCTGTTATCCTGCCGTTGGGGCAGTAAAGTATCTCGAATGCTTCAGGATCAGAATTCGCTGCCGTAAAGGGGACCATATAGTTTATCGTTTTTGAACTTGGCATGAAACGGGCGGAATCGACAGATCTAAGCCTGATACCTTTGCGGTATAAGTTTTCTGAGGGTTTAACAGCTCCGTGAAATATAAGAAAAAACCGGGGATCAGTAAATCTTCCTGTAAAATTGTCATGATGGTCACCTCCTGTTATATATGCCCGTATAACCACTTCTTCGGAGTTCTCATCAAATAGGAGGATCCCCTTTTTTATCAGTGCTGATTCCTCTTCGATCGACAAGGGGGGTTCTATACCGCATTTGCTCGCTGATTCGTGCAGTCTGTGCAGATGGGCCAAAAGGTTTATTGGTTTTCGACCGTGTGTATTTATGGTATCAAATACTCCTATACCGCGTTGGATAATCAGGTCAGTTACAGGCAGACATGCCTGCTCAAGCGGGATAAATCTGCCATTTAAATAGCATAACTTCATGAAATGCACCTCGATTTTGAAAAATAACCTGATCATTCTATCATGACTGTCCCGGAAACGTTGTAATTATAAAATTCATAAAGTCAGAGACTGGTGTTTACTGTAAAGAGTTCTGTAGTAAGGTATAATCGTTGATAGTATCTGGACAGTCCCTGTATCTGGATCAGGCCCGTTTATCGTATACCTGCTGCCGGGAAGATATATCATGAGAAGGAGACATCTTATGATCTTTAACATCAGTCAACATCGATCATTAAATAATTCTGCCAGGGCCATTTCCTTAATTATACTGGCTTTGATCCTGATCTTTTCCCCTTTGCGTGCAACTGCACAGGAGAAAACGTCTAACGTACTTGTTCTTCATTCTTATGGCGAAGGGTTTTCATGGACGTCAGATATCAACAGGGGATTGCTGTCTGCATTTAAAGAAAGAAAAATTAATGCAGATTATTACTTCGAATATATGCACAGCAAACGATTTCCTTTAACGGGTTCTTATGACAAATTTGGATATATCCTGAAAAATAAATATGAAAAACTAAGTTTTGATATTATCGTGGCAACTGACGATGCAGCTTTCAGATTCCTTTCTCGACAGGCACAAGATCTTTTTCCAGAGGCAACTATTATTTTCTGCGGCATAAATGATCCTGCATCTCTTGAACATAAAGATAATATATCTGCAGCAGGTTTTATTGAAGAAATCGATATCAATGGAACTCTCAAAGCAGCTCTTTCCCTGCATCCTGAAGCGGGAAGGGTTATCCTGATCAACGATCACACAGGCACCGGACAGATATTTAAACAACAGACATCCAGACAGCTTTCAGCTTTCGGGGATTACCTTGAGTTCGTGGAGTTGTATGACATGACCGGGGAAGAACTTGAAGCCAGCCTCCAGGAGCTTGATGGAATATCATCTGTTATTCTCTTCTTTGCCTTTTACAAGGATCGTATGGGTAATATCTATTCCACCGACGAAGCTTTGAAAATAATACGGAGATCTACCTCATGGCCTGTTTATTCATTCTGGGATTTTACACTTCAGGATTCCCCATATTCAGCCCTTGGAGGGAGTATATTATCTGGAGAAAAGCTTGGATACAGTACAGGTCTTGCTGCAGCGGAAGTAATCCGCGGGAAGAAATATCCAGAGGGTATTTCTATTATGAAAGCGCCAGATCCTGAAACTGTTTTCAGCTACCCGGAAATGAAGCGTTTTGATATTGACGAAAAAGAACTTCCTTCGGGGAGCAGGATCATGTATCAGCCTGAAGATCTTTTCTCGAAATTTTCCGGCCTTATATTCTTCAATATAGGATTCTTTGTTGTAATGGGAATACTTTTAGTTCTTTTGTTCGTTGTTGTTCTGCGAAGGAAAAGGGTTGAAAAAGACTTAACCAATGAAAAGGAATATTGGGAAAATCTCTTTCAGAACTCGCCAGAAGCGATCGTTTTTACCGATGAAAAGGCAATGCTTAAAAAAGTAAATCCCAGGTTCTGCGAGTTGTTCGGTTTTGATGAAGCAAATATTCTTGGAAAATCTCTTGATGGCCTTTTTGCCAGAAACCGTTCCCAGTTCGAGGAAGCTGTCAGTCTGACAAGGCGTATTGAAACATCGCCTGGCATTGAGATAGAGACCGTAAGATCTGACAGGAACAACCGGGATATCCAGGTCTCTCTCATGGGAGTCCCACTTGTTATAAATGAAAAGCACAAAGCCAACTTCTGGATATACAGGGATATCTCAAATCTTAAGAAGGCTGAATCGGAGATGGTTCACAGGCTCGATTTTGAAGAACTTCTCTCCAGGGTTTCATCCAGGATGGTTTTCATTCAGAATATGGATCGTACAGTTCTCGAGATCATCGAGGAATTACGCAGGTTTCTGGGATGTTCCGCTGTTTTTGTCGCGAGAATTGACAGGCCTTCAGGAAGTCTTAAGGTAATGCATGAGACCACAGGCAGGGATATAGTCTCTCTGCAGAAGTCATTTGGCGATCTTAGCCTTTCAAGCTGGACAGCAGTCACAAAAGAATTAAGGGATAAGGGTCAGTTTATTTTCCGGGAGGGGCAATCTCTCAGTCTTCTTGATCCTTTTATCTCCGAAATGGTAGAAAAACGCTCGATAAGGTCACTGCTTATTTTCCCGGTAAAGCTGGGAGCAGTTAATATGGAAGGAATCATCGGATTTGAAAATATCTGGCTTGAAAGGGAATGGAACGGATCAGACCTTAATTTTCTCAGGACTTTTTCAGATCTTCTGGGAGAAGCTTTCAGGAGAGTTGAAAGTAATCATAAACTTGAGAGAACAATGGTCGAACTGAAAAAAACTTTTCAGGGTACATTCAGCACTATAACAAAAATACTCGAGATAAAGGATCCTTATACAGCAGGACATCAGATGAACGTAACAAGGCTGGCCACCGCGATCGCAAAGGAAATGGGTCTGGACAGGGAAAGGGTTGAAGGTATTTATTATGCATCACTTGTTCACGATATAGGCAAGATAAATGTTCCGAGTGAAATTCTTACCAAGCCTGTTGGGCTTACTGAAGCCGAGTTTGCATTGATAAAAAATCATACGCGGTTCGGCTGGGAGATCCTGCGAAATATTGATTTTCCCTGGCCTGTCGCAGAAATAGTTCTTCAGCATCATGAACGGCTTGATGGGTCAGGATATCCAGAGGGGATCAAGGGTGATGAGATCCTGCTCGAGTCAAAGATAATAACCGTAGCAGATGTCGTTGAGGCCATGTCAGCAGACAGGCCTTATCGCCCAAGTCTGGGTATTGAAAGAGCCCTTGAAGAGATAAGGGAACACAAAGGCGAGTGGTTTCTGTCCCAGGCAGTGGAAGTGTGTCTGAAACTTTTTCAGGAGAAAGGTTTTACATTTGCACTGGAGGGTGAAAATGAAGATATCTTTCAGGAAAACTGGATCTGAGCCATGTTCTTGAGACAGGTTTTTATAATTCTCCTGGCTGGCGTTGTTTTTTTTGTATCTGCACCGGTCTTTGCTATGGAATCCGGCTATGGCCCCGAACATTCTTCTCTATCCAGTGAAAAGGAGGATAGCCGGGTGTTGCTTCTGCATTCATATCACAAGGGCTATGCCTGGACAGACAAAATTGGTAGGGCAATATTCAATTCAATTCAGGAGGCAATGCCTGAAACGGATATTGTAACAGATTATATGGATACGCGACGTTATTCTGGTTCGGGGAATCTTTTTGATCTTGCCATGCTCTATCTTCACAAGTACCGCAATACAGATTTTGATCTGATAATAGGAACAGACGATCAGGTTCTGAGATTGATCTGGTCCTACGGTGCGTATATCTTTCCTCAAATTCCAGTTGTTTATTGCGGTATAACAGAAAAACGCTTTCCCGTCGCAGGAGCTTCAAATTCCACTGGCACGACAAAGAAAGAAGAGATCGCTTCTACCGCAGCTCTTATAAAAGACCTCATACCCGGGCTGGGAAGGGTTTATGTAGTTTGTATGAAATGCAGTACTTACAGGTATATTGCAGAAATGGACATCAGCAGTGATCCTCCAGATGTTGATGTACATTTCCTTGAACTTGAAAAACTGTCTCTTGATCAGATAGGACAGAAAATAGAGGATCTGCCTGAAGACTCGGCAATAATCATTCCTGAAGCTGGAAATTTCTCATGGGTTGGCAATATTCTTCCAGATGATGCTGTAGACCGGGTTATTTCTTCCAGCAGAGTTCCTGTTTTCTCAACTCTTGAGCATCTTGTGAGTGAAAACAGGGTTATAGGAGGTCTTGTCCATAGGGGTTCAGACCATGGCAAGATAGCTGGCGAACTGTCTTTAAAGGTTCTTCAGGGAGAAGCCCCTGAGGATATTTCATGGGTCAGGGGGCCTTCTGTATATGCTTTCAGTTATCCTGTCATTAAAAGATCCGGGATAAGAATACAGGATCTTCCGGATGGATCGTTATTGTATAACAGATCCAATTCATTCTTTGAAAGTCATATGGATATTATTATTATCAATTTCCTCGTTGTGATCTCGGTTATTATATTTGCGGCTTACCTGTTCTTTAACATTAAAAGAAGCAGAAAAGCTGAAGATCAGCTCAAAGGGGAAAAACAGTTTATGGAACAACTCTTTCAGAACTCTCCGGAAGGTATAGTTCTTATTGATAAGAACGACAGGGTTACGAGAATGAATAAATGTATGGGGGAAATGTTCAAAGTTATTCCCTCGGAAGTGATCGGCAAACCTATGAATCAGATCGTTGCTGCTTCCAGTGATCTTGGATCTGAAGCAGAGGAATTGTCCAGAAAAGCTTTCCGTGGTATAGATTTTGAATTAGAGACGGTTCGAATGAGATCGGATGGAAATCTGTTCCCGGTTTCCGTGACGGGTATGCCTTTCTCGGTTGAAGGGGAAAGAATGGTATATGGAATATACAGGGATATTACGAATCGAAAAAGGTACGAGAACAGGTTGAAAGAGCGGTTGAAGTTTGAGGAGCTCATCTCTTCGATATCCTCGAGAATGGTTCTTCATTCTGACATTACCGGCGTAATAGGTTCTTCCCTTGAAGAACTGGCTGATCTTGCAGGAGCGGACAGAGCATATATTGCATTAACTGATGATTTCCTGAAAACATTGACAATAACACATGAGTGGACATCTCCAGGATTTTCACCACTCTCCGAATACAACAGTGAAAATAAGTTGAAGATCTCCTCCGGCATTGCAGATGCACTTCTTACAAGCGGTCAGGTCATTATTGAGGATATGTCAGATCCGGGGTTTTATATCAGTGAAGAAGAAAAAGACAGATTTAACAGACTCGGGACGGAATCAATGATAATTTTTCCTATGTACAGGGATGAGAAAATATTCGGTATTACAGGTTTCACAAATGCCTGGAGAGATCATGTATGGAAAAGCAGTGACATTAATATGCTCAGAACTTTCAGGGATATTCTTTCTGAAGCTTTTCAGAGACAGGATTCAGAAGAAAACCTTAAGAGGGGGCTTCTATCTCTGCAGACTACGCTTGAAGGTACTATTACAGCTGTCGGGAGGATCCTTGAAGTCAGAGATCCCTATACTGCAGGACATCAGAAAAGAGTATCATATCTTGCTGTAGCAATTGCTCAGGAGATGAATCTGCCAGCGGATAAGATCAAAGGCATACATTATGCTTCGCTCGTCCACGATATAGGCAAGATCAATATTCCGAGTGAAATACTAAATAAACCTGAAAGGCTTTCCAGTATCGAGGTTGAACTGGTAAAAAGACATACTGTATATGGATGGGAGATCCTGAGAAACGTTGAATTTCCCTGGCCTGTCGCTGAAATTGTCCTTCAGCATCATGAACATTTCGATGGAACGGGTTATCCATACGGTCTCAAGGGAGAAGAGCTGATGCTGCAGTCAAGGATACTTGCAGTTGCGGATATTGTAGAGGCCATGTCATCCGAAAGGCCATATCGGCCCGCTATGGACATGGGATCTGTTCTTGAACGTATAGAACTTTATAGCGGTACATACTATGACCCCAGGGTAGTTTCAGCCTGTAAGGAGCTTTTTAAAAGGAATAAATTCCCGATATAGCAAAAATTAAAGAGATAAAATATCTGTAAAAATGACACAAATGATGATGTATAATTAAATACAATTATTATTGAAATAGTCTATTATAATAACAATAAATATAGATAATTATGTCATTTAATCTTAAGGAGGGTTCCTGCATGTCTTTTATAGTGCTGGCTATAAACCCTGGTTCCACGAGTACAAAAGTGGCGTGGTTCAGGGGTGAAGAAGAGATCTGGAGGGAAACGGTCCGTCATGATCCTGACAGGATATCAGAATTTGCAAAAACCGCCGACCAGTACTCATTCCGCCTTGAAACGATAAAAGAGGTAGTTGCAAAAAATGGCTGCAGTTTTGATGATCTTGATGCAGTTGTCGGGCGTGGCGGTGTTATAGACCCGATACCCGGTGGAACTTATATTGTCGATGACGCCCTTGTTGAAAGATCTAAACTCGGGAAGCCATGGGACCATGCATCAAACCTGGGTTGCATAATCGCTCAGGCCATTGCTTCGCCAGGGTCAATTCCGGCTTTTATTGTAGATCCGGTTGCTGTTGACGAGATGGACAGGGCTGCAAAACTGACAGGTCTTCCAGAACTTCCAAAACATTCTCTGTCACATGCTTTGAACATTAAGGCAACAGTAAGAATGGCAGCAAAGGATCTTGGGAAAAAATGGGATGAGCTGAATTTTGTTGTTGTCCACCTTGGAGGTGGTATTTCAGTTTGTGCTCACCGAAAGGGCAAGATGGCAGACCTTAACAGTGGAAATGATTTTGGCCCCTTTTCTCCGGAGAGGAGCGGGGGACTGCCTGCCGGGGATTTTGCCAGAATGTGTTACAGCGGTGAACTGAATATGAAAGACATGCTGAAAAAGATAGTTGGAAAGGGCGGCGTTTTCAGTTATCTCGGTACCAGTGACATGAAAGAAGTCCGTAAAATGATAAAGAATAATGACCAGAAGGCCATTTCTGTGGAAAGGGCAATGGTTTTTCAGATATCCAAGGAAATAGCTGCCGAGGCAACTTTTCTCGATGGTAATGTCGATGCCATACTTGTGACCGGAGGTGTGGCATATGACAGCGATTTTGTCTCTCATATTCAGGAGAGAGTTCAGTGGATAGCTCCAGTTCTGGTATATCCTGGTGAAGATGAAATGAGGCCGCTTGCACAGGGAGCACTGAGGGTACTTGCAAAAGAAGAGGAGCCCAGACGATATGCTGAGTACAAGGGAGTGAACTGATCTTGAAAATGAAGAATCTTGATGTCCTGATCCAGAGATGTTGTGATGGTAAAAAAATGAAGGTTGCAGTGGCATGTCCTCATGGGCTTGATACCCTGGAAGCGGCATGCAGAGCGAAAAGGGAAAATATAGTTGATCCTGTTCTTGTAGGGGATCCCGATGTGATAAGTAAAATTGCCCTTGAAAATGAACTTGAACTTGATGGTATTGAAATTGTGGAGGCATCTGATGACAGATCCGCTTCTGAAATTTCTGTAAAAATGGTTTCCTCCGGGTCTGCGGATCTTTTAATGAAGGGTCTTGTAAAAACGGCTACCCTTCTTAAGGCTGTTCTGAATAAGGAATGGGGCCTTCGTACCGGTTCACTACTATCGCATCTTCTTCTTTTTGAGGCTCCTATCCTTGGAGATAAGGTCATGGGAATTTCTGACGGCGGAATGAACATGTATCCGGATCTTGGGGCCAAGGTAAAGATAATTGAAAATGCGGTCGAATGTTTTCATAAACTTGGAGAGGAAAATCCGAAAATAGCAGTACTTGCTGCAGTCGAAACGGTCAACCCGGATATGCCCTGCACAATAGATGCAGCATCTCTTTCCCAGATGAATCGAAGAGGCCAGATCACAGGATGTGTCATTGATGGTCCTTTCGCCCTTGATAATGCTATCAGCACTGAGGCTGCAGCTATAAAGAAAATTAATTCTTCCGTTGCCGGTAATGCGGATATGCTCCTTGTGCCGGACATAGAAGCAGGTAACATGCTTGCAAAAGTTGTTCTTTATATCGCCCGTAACAGGGCAGCAGGAGTTGTTCTCGGGGCCAGAAGTCCCATAGTCATGACAAGCCGGTTTGACACTATGGAAGTAAAACTTCTGTCTATTGCACTCGGGGCGGTTCTCGCAAAGGAACAGTAACATTTCATGATACATGTTCTATGAGTAATGTATATTGTATTTGCGTTTTCACTTTCCATGGGTTAATCTGTGGAAGGTCAAAATTCAGGCTTACAATAGGATTTATTAATTTAAAATTTACAGGGAGGTTTTTAAAGTATGGAACAGATTCGTTCACTGTCAGCTCTTCTTGAGTATGCAAAGAAAATTGGTGCCGAACAGGGACCAAAAAAAGTAAGTGTAGCAATGGCCGAACAGGCAGGTTTACTTTCCTGTCTTGAAGAGGCAAGGGTTGCAAAGATAGCCGATTCTATACTTGTAGGCAACGAGGATAAGATCAAAGAAGCAGCCAGGGAGGCGGGTGTAGATCTTTCCAATTTCGAGGTCATAGACGAGAAGAATGAGGCTAAAATGGGACTTGTGGCAGTCGAAAAAGTTTCTTCCGGTCAGGCAGACATTTACATGAAGGGACAGATCCATACCAATAACTTCCTTCGCGGAATGCTTAACAAGGAAGTTGGCCTCAGGAAGGGCAAAAACACCATTTCACACTGTTACTTCCATTCAATTGAGGGTTTTGACAGGATATTTTTCATTTCCGATGCCGCTTTCAATATGTATCCCGATGTAGCACAGAAGGCACAGATCCTTCAGAATACTGTAAACTTCGCAAGATCCCTCGGTGTTGAGGAACCCAAAGCTGCAGTTCTTGCAGCTGTAGAAGTGGTAAACCCTGACATGCCCTGTACCATGGAGGCGGCGGTAATTTCCCAGATGAACAGGCGTGGCCAGATCAAAAATTGTGTAGTTGATGGACCATTTGCTCTTGATAATGCTATCAATGAGGAATCTGCAAGGACCAAAGGCATTGTTTCTCCCGTAGCAGGGAAAGCAGATGTGCTTCTTGTACCTGATATTGAAGCAGGTAACATGCTTGCAAAGGCAATAGTTTACTTCTCAAAGAATGAGACTGCAGGTCTCATTCTTGGCGCCGCAGCTCCAGTTGTACTTACCAGCCGTGCCGATAGCCCGAGGGCCAAACTGGTATCTATAGCAGCAGCTGTTGCTCTTTCAGCATTCCAGAAAAAATAACCTGTTTCGGGAATGCGGAACCCTTGTTTCTGCGTCTTGAAAGACGTTATTATATTTGTAGCATGAAACCTACAGGGGCCGCATGTCTTGCGGTCCCTGTGTTTTAAAATTCGGGAGGTCTTCAGATGAAAATACTAACCATAAATCCAGGTTCTACAAGTACGAAAGTTGCTCTTTTCGACGGAGAGAAAGAAGTATGGAGCAATACTCAACGTTATGATGTAGATGTTATCAAGCAGTACAACGGAATAATGGACCAGGAGGATTTCCGTCTTTCAGAGATTAAAAAAATGGTGAAAGAGAACGGTACAGAATTGTCTGAGCTTGATGCGGTAGTAGGGAGAGGCGGGCTTTTGAAGCCTATCCCCGGAGGTACCTACGAAGTCAATAATGAAATGTTGAGTGATCTTCGTGCGTGTAAATATGGAGAACATGCCAGTAATCTTGGAGGTCCTCTTGCTCGTAGTCTGGCTACTGAAGCAGGATGCGGACGGGCCTTCATTGTCGACCCGGTGGTGGTAGATGAACTTGTTCCTGAGGCCAGACTAAGCGGTATCGCTGATATAGAGAGAAGATCAATATGGCATGCACTTAATCAGAAAGCAGTGGCAAGAAGGGCAGCCATAGAACTTGGCAGGAAATATGAAAATATCAATCTCATAATTGCTCACATGGGCGGCGGAATTTCTGTTGGTGCTCACGAAAAAGGCAAAACCATTGATGTTAATAATGCCCTTGACGGTGAAGGACCCTTTTCCCCTGAAAGAGCCGGGTCACTCCCAGCGGGGGGTCTTTGCCGCCTTGCGTACAGCGGTAAATATGATCTTGATGAATTGCGCAGGAAAATGGTGGGTAACGGTGGGCTTGTCGCACATCTCGGAACTAATGACCTCAGGGAAGTCCAGAAGATGGTGGAGGCAGGAAATGAAAAGGCGAAGCTGGTGTTTGATGCACTTGCTCTTCAGATCGCCAAAGAGATAGGTTCCAGGGCTGCGGTACTGTGTGGCAGAGTCGATGCTGTTGTTCTTACCGGAGGTCTGGCCTACAGCGAAAAGCTTGTTGAAATGATAACCAGAAAAGTCTCATACATCGCAGAAGTAAAAGTTTATCCTGGCGAGGATGAAATGAAAGCACTTGCCGATGGCGGTATGAGAGTCCTTAATGGAGAAGAAGAGCCTCGTGTTTATGAAAACTGACATATCAAATAGTAAAAATAATCCAGCCATTACAGGGATATTTGCCCCGGTACCCACTCCTTTTGACGGGGAAGAGAACATCTATTTCGAAAAATTCGAAGAAAACCTGCATAAATGGGCACTTACTCCACTGACGGGTATTGTCGTACTTGGTTCAAATGGAGAGTTCGTTTCTCTTTCCGGAAGGGAGAAGGTGGATGTTATTTCCTTTGTCAGGGAAAATTTCCCCGCAGATCGTCCCGTTATAGCTGGTACTGGATGTGAGAGTACCATCGAGACCATAAGACTTACCCGGGAGGCTTCAGACGCAGGAGTCCAGGCGGCTTTAGTTGTTAATCCCCGTTATTACAGGTCTGCTATGACCGATCAGGCTCTTGAGGCTCATTATTTCAGAATAGCGGATTCTTCAGCGGTGCCGATAATGATCTATAACATGCCTGGTAATACGGGAATAAATATGTCGGCTGATCTTCTTGTCAAATTATCACAGCACCCGAATATTCAAGGTGTGAAGGATAGCGGGGGGAATATAGTCCAGATATCCAGCGTAATTAAAGGAACATCCAGTGATTTTTCGGTTTTTGCCGGATCCGGAAGTTATCTTCTGCCTGTCCTGTTGATGGGTGGTGTCGGCGCTACAATGGCAGTAGCCAATGTTGCCCCTGAACACTGTGTGAATATATGCAAGGCTTTTCAAAATGGAGACATGGAAAAGGCACGTAATATGCAACTTGACCTTCTGGATCTTAATACGGCGGTCACGAAAAAATATGGAATTGCCGGGCTGAAATATGTCCTGGACAGAAGAGGTTATTACGGTGGTCCATGCAGGATGCCCCTTGCTCCTTTGAGTTCAGATTCTAAACATGAAGTAGATATTATCCTTGAAAAATTTGATTCAATAAGTTACCAGTAGATGCTTCAGGGAAATATTTTTATCAGGAGGAAGATATAATGAAAGTTGTTCTTCTCGAACCCCTTGGGGTTTCCGAGGCAGTACTACAGGACCTTTTTAAGCCATTTAAAGAACAGGGACATGAACTTGTCTGTTACAAGAATAGAGTTGAAGATGTCCAGGTTCTAAGGGAAAGGGGCATAGATGCAGATATCCTTATGCTGGCAAATCTTCCGCTGCCAGGAGAAGTAATTGAAAGTTGTAAAAAGCTTAAGATGATCTCTGTAGCTTTTACAGGTATTGACCATATTGACATGGAAGCATGCAGAAAAAAGGATATTACTGTTTCGAACTGTGCCGGCTATTCCACTGAATCGGTTGCAGAGCTTGCTCTCGGGCTAATGATCGCCCTGTCACGTTTTATCCTGTCCTGTGATCAGGCGACGAGAAACGGCGAAACAAGGAAGGGACTCATTGGCCATGAACTTTCCGGTAAAACTGTTGGGATAATTGGTACAGGAGCGATCGGTATGCAGGTGGCCAGGATATGTAAGGCAATGGGATGCAGGGTCATAGCTCACAGCAGGACTGAGAGGGAAGATGCCCTTGAAATGGGTATCAAGTATGTTCCCCTTGAAATGCTTATGGGAGAGAGCGATGTAGTCAGTGTTCATGTTCCCTCAAATTCCACAACTGCCGGAATGATAGGTCTTGAAATGATCAGCAGGATGAAGAGCTCATCAATACTGATAAATGTGGCAAGAGGTGCAATTGTTGATTCAAAGGCCCTGGCAGAAGCTCTTGAAAACGGGCGGATCTCTGGAGCAGGTATTGATGTTTTTGAAATGGAACCTCCTATCCCCTCGGATCATCCTCTTCTGAATGCACCTAATGTTGTTCTTGCTCCTCATGTTGCTTTTGCCACATCGGAAGCCTTTGAAAAAAGAGCTGTAATGGTATTTGAAAATATAAGATGCTGGCTTGATGGAGAACCGCGCAATGTAATGTAGCTGAAAGGGGTAGTTTATATTATGAAGCCAGAGAATAAAGCTGTCCTTTGGGGAGTCGAGCAGCTTCTTGAAAATGCAGCAAAGGGCACAGATGGTAAAAACCCTGAAAAGGGTATTTCTATATCTTTCCTTGCTCATACGGAAGGGATAAGTATAAATGTAGTAGAGCTTGAAAAGGGAATTGATCCGCATAGCCATCATGAACATGACGAAGTTATAACGATCCTTGAAGGATCTGGTGAGGCCAGGATCGATGGAGTATCCAGGGAAGTAAAACCAGGTGACGTAATATTCTGTCCAAGAGGAACTACTCATGGTTTCAACTTCAGGGTTAAACTTTTCTCCGTTTATACTCCTTATTTTGACAGTTCGAGTCCAGACCGTTTTTTCGAGTGACCTCAAAATCTTTTTAGGATGTATGGGTTAAAGGGAATCCATATTTTCAAGATGGACTCCCTTTAGTCTATTCTGATAGAGATCATTGTTTTTTGTTCAAAGAAGTTTTTCTGTCCGGTTTTTTCCGTTGGCTTTGGCTTTGTAGAGAGCCTTGTCAGCTCTTGCATAGATGTCATCAAGTTTTTTGTCTTCTTCTCTGGATTCAGTGATACCAATGCTCAGAGTTACATTGAAATCCCTGCCGTGAAATCTGTTGAAAGTTTCATGTCGTATTCGCTCAGCTATCACAGAGGCGTGAGAATGATCTGTTTCCGGCATCATGATCATAAATTCATCACCACCCCATCGGGCTATGGTATCCGTTTTTCTAAGGGTTTTGATGCATGTTTCAGTAATTGTCTGAAGGACCAGATCTCCAAGTGCATGGCCAAAATTGTCATTCAGTGTTTTGAATTCATCTACATCGAACATAATAAAAGAAAGGTTGGTTTTATAACGCTTGCGGATGTTCATGGTATACTCCGCAATTTCATCAAATTTCCTTCGGTTGAAAACCTTAGTGAGCGGATCTGTCGAAGCCAAACTTTCAAGCTTTTCAGTAAATCTTGCATTGTAGTAAGCGAATAGAAGAATTACGCAGAAGAGAAGAAATGCATAAAGGGATCTTGAAATAAACAGTTTTCTTAGAAACAGGGGATATGAATCATTTTCATAAAGTGCTATATATCCTGCATGTTGTCCTTGAATATTCTCTATGGCCATTAGCGAAATTATATAACCAGTCCCATCGATTTTGCAGAAAAGCGGAAAGGAATCTCTGGACCTCATTTTTCTGGAGGTACGGTCAGATATCTCGCTTCTTATCTTACTGATGATCTCGTTGCTTATTACAGGATCTCTGTCGAGAAAAGCTTTGTCAATAACATATTCATCAGAAAGCCCCGAGGCAGTGTAATTATTTTGCTCGGACTCGAAAACTTTTTCTTTTACTATTTCACGAGACATCAAAAATTCCATCTGTATTCCTGCAATTCTGGCGAGCTGATCTGACAGAGGTATGAAGGAAATACTGTTCTCGACTGTTCCGATATGTCTTCCATTGTAGTTTAACGGGAAAACGAACCGGTAGCCGTTGAATATCCGGCCTTCCTCGAAGCCCTCAATTACTTCTTTTTTAGCATTTGCAAGGGTTACCGATGTTCTTACATCCGACAGATCATCTCCATATTTCCCAGGCCTGTGCATTCTGAGGAAGCTTGAAGAGTCGGGGAAATGAAAATGTACCTGTCTAAAGCCTTTATTCTTCATTTCTTTATAGACCTGTCCGACCTTTTCCAGAAGTCTTTTCCTGTAAAAATCCCTGATGGCTTGAGTTTCAGCATCCCAGGCGTTTTCAACAATATAAAGGATCTCGTCTGTTTCTATAAGGGTTTTGAAAAGGAGTTCTGAAATACTCCTGTAGTTGTTGAGAACCGACTTGAGAGTATATTCCGATCTTTCAAGTTTCTGGTCCAGGTATACTTCTGAGCTGTTTTCAAAATTTATGAAAAGAAAATAAAATACTGCCAGGTAAATTCCTAATAAAGACAGAAAAAAGTATTTATAGCGTTTTATGGTTTTGCACATCCGGGTCTCACCCTAACTTGTAAAAATCGTATTTCAAGGTTTTAGATCTTCAGGTAAAAGGGAAATAGAAAAACTCAGGATATTATTGCAGGATTCATGGGTATTGTTTAAAAGCACCCTGGGCTGAAAAATTTCTGCATATAAGGTTAATGGTTAAAAATACTTTTCCCTGCGTCTCTGATCTCTTTTATAAGCTCGGGTTTGCAAGCAGCAGAGTTTTTTGGATAGAGCCCTGTTTTACAAAATTCTCCCTCTACCTGGAGTCCAAGAAGAGAACAGCTTTCACGGAAAGAGAATTTCAGCCCGTCATAACAGCTTTCATCCTCATCACCTGCACTGGCGATAAGTACGGCCTTCTTGCCATTCAGTTCTGTCAGGGCATCATCAGACATAAAGGGAAGAAGTCGATCTATAACAGGTTTTATCTGGGCGCTCCAGGAAAACCAGTATAGAGGCGTAGCAAAAATGATAAGATCAGCCTCGCATAAAGATCCATAGATACTGTCCATTTCATCTTCAATGATACAGGGTTTCCCTCCAGTCCAGCATTCTCTACAGTCCATACATCCCCTGATATTCATTTCAGAAGTGCGAAACCTGTCTATTTCAACTGCTTGACTGAAAGATGAAACAAAAGCTTCGGCAAGGGTTTCACTATTGGCAAATTTCCGTGGACTTCCAAAGATCATAGTTATCCGTTTCATTCTTCATTTCTCCTTTCGCTTTATCGTTATAGATTCCGGATCTTTCGATCTTTTTCCTTCTTTCAACCGGTCAAGTAACTTTTGAGACTGGGAAATAAGGTCATAAATGTCAAGGCCGCATGTCTCGGGGCTGTATCCATTTAGGAGAACAGTACCACTTTCGAGAAGCGAAGCTGCACCTCTTTGATTATTTCCGCTCAAATGGTACAGGGCAACTGCAATTTGGAGGATCCCCCTGTAAAAATCCCTCAGGCTGTTATCACCATGTCCCCACAAGTGTTCCATTACATCATGGCAAAGATAAAAACTGCCGTTGTTGAAAAGGGTTATTCCGAAATCGAGCACGGATTCATCATCAAGAGATGAAAGCATTTCATCCATATTGTTGCCATTTAAAAATCCGTCCACTTTAGCTTCCATCCCCTTGCCGGCTGAGTCATTTCCTATAAAAATCATTCACTGCTATACTGGCTGATTTTCTCCAGCATTTTTTCTGCTGCCCCGCTGTCAAGCTTACCCCTCATAAGAAAGGCATCTCCATTGGGAGCGCCACGCCTGTGATAATAAGATCTGAGTTTAGTTATTATCCTGAAATCTGCCTTTTGGTATATTCTTATCGCCTGTATATTATTTATCTCGACCTGAAGTACACCTTCCGTACAATTCTCGGAAATACCCCAATTGACCATATGAACAAAAAGAGATGTAGCAAGACCTTGCCTTCGATGATATGGGTTTATTGCTAAATTATCTATGTGAAGAAGTTTGCCTCTGGCTCTGCACGATCCATATCCAGCAAGCTTTCCATTGATAAATATTCCCGGGAAATGGGAATTCTTTAAACATACAAGGATAAATGAGGGATGCCAGGCATCAGGACCAAAGGATTCTTTTTCGATAAAGGTAATCTCTGAAAGATCATCAACAGAACAGATCTGTATATGTTGGTTCTGTCTGATTAGGGGATGTTCTGATAAAACCATTTATCCTGTTTCTCCTTTCCTTATCCAGAGGCTCCTTCCTTAAATAAATATATCATAAGTTTAGTCATTAAAAATTCCTGGATATAAATAAAAAATACATTATTTTTTGTATAATATATAATATGTAGTATAAATATATTAGATAAAATAAAGGTCAATAAAAATATAATCAAACAGTAAATTTTAGACGCAATTGAAAAAAGTGCTGATGAAATTATTTAACATGAAAGATGGATAGGCATAACTCGAGTCAGTTTTTATGGAAAAAACTGCGGCTTGAATTGCATACAGGATCGAAGGCCTGGCCTGCTCCATATAGGGTGATCCTTTAATTCCAGGGATGTTATGGTCTCTGATTACCATGTAGCCGTTATCTTCACGATAAAGACCATTGCCATGGCCATTGTATATCTTCTTCATGAGGATTCTGGCGAGCCTGGCAGGATCATAGATCAGTTCCGTCCGGTTCTGTCGAGGGAGGAATATATCAAAAAACTGGACAAATATTTCAGCTGAAGAAAGAAGGAGTTGCAATTGAAGAACTGGAAAGTCCACGGGATTGTTCTTGTACTTGTCATTATTTCTGAATTAACAGGTATTTATGCTTTCAAGATCGGTCCGGGAAAGATCGTACTTTTACCAATGCTTTATGCTCTTATTTTCGGCCTGTTTACAGGTCCAAAGTTTTTAAAAATCGTAAACAGGAAAGATATGGTAGATGCAGGAAGCCTGATAGGGATAACCCTGATGCTGCTTATGGCCAGATATGGGACACTTGTGGGGCCTAATCTTCCCGCGATCATTAAATCCGGTCCTGCCCTTCTACTCCAGGAGCTTGGAAATCTGGGAACGATCTTTGTGGGTATTCCCCTCGCCATATACCTGGGTCTTAAGAGGGAGTCAATAGGTGCTGCACATTCAGTCGCGAGAGAACCTAATGTTGCACTTATAGGGGATGTTTATGGTTTTGATGGTCCTGAAGGCCAGGGCGTAATGGGTGTATACATTTGCGGAACTGTTTTTGGAACCATATTTTATGGTCTTATGGCAACTACTATTGCTGCATATTTTCCATTTTTCCATCCTGAAGCACTGGCAATGGCTTCAGGTGTGGGAAGTGCAAGTATGATGACTGCCTCTGTAGGTTCTTTAAGTGCAATGTTTCCCGAGATCTCTGAAAAACTCATAGCCTTAGGCGCTGCGAGTAATATGCTTTCAGGACTGGACGGACTTTACGTGTCTCTCTGGCTTGCCCTGCCCGTCTCTGAATGGCTTTATAAAAAAGTGCACAGGATAAGATATGGAAGTCTGACAGAAAAGTCTGCAGTTCAGGAAGGAGGAGTTGAATAATGAAAAAAATGTCCATTATGGAGATCCTTTTTGTTCTCTTCATTGTCGGAGCGATGTCCCTTGTCGGAAATTCTGTGGGCTTCAAAAACAGTATTGTCCAGTCCATACCGGGGATGCTGATTCTTATAGCAATGTCAATGGCAGGTGTTTCTGCTTCAAGGCTCATACCCGGAAATATTCCCAGTGTTGCTTATATTGTAGTTATCGGCTGTATTCTTACCTATCCATCTTTTCCTGGTGCGGAAGTCATTTCAGGATTTATAAAGAATGTAAGTTTCCTTTCTCTGACAACTCCTATTCTCGCCTATGCCGGTATTTCTATAGGCAAGGATCTTGATGCTCTCAAAAAGACTGGATGGAGAATAGTTGTAGTTGCCATTTTTGTTTTCATAGGGACATATCTTGGATCTGCAATAATCGCGGAAAGTACTCTCAGGCTAACAGGCCAGGTTTGATAGCTTGCAGCCTTTTTTATATGAAATTTAAATCTCAGTGAGGAGACTAACGGTTCTCCTCGCTGAGAAAACTGGTTATAAAATATCTTTTTTCATTTTCTCATATTCTTCTTTCGTGATCTCGCCTCTGGCGTACCTTTTTTTGAGTATTTCCAGTGCCCCTTCCTCTTTAAATCTTTCCGGCTGGAACGTTTCAGTTCCTCTTCTGAAAAAATAGACCAGAATAAAAATGAATATCAGGATAATAATGAACATGGGGATCATCATCATTCCCCTGAAAGGGCCGAACATCATATGGTGCATGTTCCATCCATTTCCTGAATTTCCCTGATCTGCAAATGCTGAAGTAACGGATAGAAAAAGGAAAATATTTCCTGAAATAATATTTTTCATAATATACTCCTCTTTTCTACTTCTTTACCCTGATATCATATTATATCAGATCGCCTTGAATTTTCAGAGCCGGAACTTCTAAATCCGGTCTTTCTAATGGCATATAGATCTCAAGACATGTATTTTGCAAGTTACGATTTATTGAGATAATAAAGTTCGAAGTTCGGGTTCCTTGTTGGAAGAATTGCATAAAAATAACTAAAGTATATTATAGTGAGCCTGTTAAAAAGGCTCGATCTGTTAAAGAGGGTAAGTTCTGACTAATGAGTGAAAAATTGTGCTTCTATAGGGTTTTAATTCAACTTTCGCAGTACGAAATAGCATAAATCTTTTATAACGTTACGGGCAGAAGAAGCTTGAACAATGTAAAGAATTCACTGAACTTTTTTCTCATAGAGCAATGCAGTACCGTCAGACTTCCCCTCGGGGCATCGGTTCTGATTCTGTTAACCACCTTCTTATGGGAGGTACGCCCATCCTGCCAAACTATTTTAACTTAGTTTTGGAATCTCTTATATTTATTTGTACAGTCATTGCAGGTTTTTTTTAGTTTTCAAGATACTGTGAAAGTTGAAGTGTTAAGGATTCAACTCAAAATCCAGGTCAAGGTGTTTTTTCAGGAATCTTTCCATGGCCCTGTAAAAATCGAACTGGTTTTCCTGATTTCTGAAGCCATGCCCTTCATTTTCCTTAACCATATATTGAACTTCCACACCATGTTCTTTCAGGGCTTTGACCATCATATCGGATTCTTTCCGGACAACCCTGGGATCATTCGCTCCCTGGGCGATAAGAACAGGATCCTCTATCCTGTCAGCGTGGAATACAGGGGAGAATTTCCTGAACATTTCCGAATCCTTTTCCGGATGACCGATTGTTCTGTACATTCTTTCCCGCAGAATTTCCCAGTAAGGGGGGATTGATTCAAAAAGAGTGAAAAGATCAGTTACCCCTACATAATCGATACCGCAGGCATAAAGTTCCGGTGTTCTTATCAGGCCCATCAGTGCTGCGTACCCGCCGTAGGATGCTCCATAAATAGCGATCCTTTCAGGATCAGCGATGCCCTTTCGTATCAGCCATTTAACTCCGTCAGTAATATCATCCTGCTGTTTCTGTCCCCACTCCCTGAATCCAGCCATCCAGAATTCTTTCCCATATCCTGTAGATACACGGTAATTCATATTAAAGACTGCCATTCCCCGATTGGCAAGGAACTGTGCTTCTGCGTCATATCCCCATCTGTCCCTGGTCTCCGGGCCCCCATGTGGATTGACGACCACAGGCAGATCCTTTGGAGATCCTCCTGCTGGAATGGTCAGGTAGCCATGAACAGTCAGACCGTCCCTTGTTATGTAGGATACGGGTTTTCTGGGTGCCAGCCATTCTTCTTTGAGCCAGGAGTAGAGGTCAGCAAGAATGGTGAACTCGCCTGGTTTTTCCACATCATAATAGTATATTCTTCCAGGCATCCTGTCGCTCGCTGCATATACCATCATTTTTGTCTCATCTCTGCTCATGCTGCTTATACCCGTGGAGTAATCAGGGAAATGTTTCTGAAAAGTGTTATAGAGTTTTTCTGTTTCACTATCAAAAAAATCTCTATGCAGTTTGTCGGTGTAATATTTAACACCAAGAAGTTTCTGGCGTTTTTCAGACCATATTATTCCTTCAATATCCACATCTTCAGATTCATAAATTAATTCGGTGAAATCCTTTTTCTCCGGATCAAAAATGTAAAGGGCTGTTTTGTCACGTCCGATATTAGATAGAACATATAGATCTTTGTTGTTAGGGGTAAATCCTGCCGGACTGAAAGTATCAGTAAAATCTGTTGTTATAAGAGTTTTAAATGGTTCCTCTTCGGAATCCCTGTATAGAATACTTTCTTTGAGGCCGTTGATCTCAATGGCCAGCCGGAGTTTTCCTTCATTATCAGTGCCCCATCCGGCTATATTGCCCGGATTTTCTGCCAGAAGATCCATATTACCATTGTTCACATTTATCCTGTAGACATCGAAAAGGCGCGGATCTCTTTTGTTCATTCTTATTAAGATGTGTTCAGGATCTCTCTTTAATATATCCTCAATGCCAGCTTTAACACCTTCAAATGGCGTGAGTTCCATAAAATCCGAGCCATCCCTGTTGACTGAGAATACATGGTGGTTTTCATTACCCCCCTTGTCCTGGAGGTAGACGAGACGTTCGTTATTTACCCAGTTATAGGAATATATATCCCTGTCTTCAGAGAAGGTTATCCTTGTGGATTTGTCCTCGTTCTCCGTGTCTTTGATATAAATGTTCATTCTGTTTCTCCAGGGTTTAAGGAAAGAGTAGTGCCTGCCGTCCGGAGATAATTTAAACGCAGCCTTTGACGGTTTGCGAAAGAACTCTTCCAATGGGATAACAGGTGGTTTTTCATATCCCAGAGCTATTGATGGCAAAGAGGAAGTAAGCATTAAGCACAGCGTGGGAAGAGCAATAAAGAGAATTACCATTCTTTTAAGGAAGTTTTTCATTATATTTCACCCCGCGATATTCCTGTTTTGCAACTTCTGTGGTCAAGAATAGCAGACTGAAGTAAACATGGAACAGTAATTTCTGCATTTTTTAGCGGATTATCAGTATTGATGTGAATAAAGTTGCAGCTGTATGTATCTTTTACCTTCATTTATTAAATTTACCAAATCTTATAACCATTAGAGAACCGGCAAACGCAGTAACAGGGACAGTAAGAAGAAGTCCAGCTGTTCCAGCGATCCCTCTAAGTATCTCTGCTGCTATCATGGGATCGTTAAGGACGCTCCAGAAGATAGGGTCTGAGTCTGCGATGAGAAGGGAGAGAATAAGAGAGCTTCCGAAATATGCGAGAATAAGAGTGTTTATCATACTTCCCAGAATATCTTTGCCAACGTTCATTCCAGTTTTCATAAGCCTTCGCGCGCTTATTTCATTATCGTATTCATAGAGCTCCCCCATTGCAGAAGTTATGGATATAGCAACATCAAGCACCGCTCCGATAGCTCCAATTATTACAGATGCAAGTAGTATCCCCGGCATATTAATTTCCGGGAATGAACTGGCAAGAAGATTTCCGCCTTCAGCTGCTATTCCTGTCAACTGCCATAGAGAAATGGCGATCCATCCAATTATTGAAGCGCTGAGAGCTCCCCCCGTAGCTCCAATAAATGCCGCTGGCCAGTAACGGAAATTTTTTATCACAAGCATTACTGTCAAAGCTGAAACTCCTGCAGAACTTGCAACTGCAACAGGTACAGGGGGATAGCCTGCCAGTATCATGGGTATAGTCCATTTGGCCAGAAGGAAAAGAGAGAGGAAAAGGCCTAAAAGCGCCCTTGTTCCCGACATACCGGCTGCTATGCATAAAAGGGCAGCAAGGCCTGCCAGAAAGGCCATTACAATAGGGAAACGGAAACCATCGCTGATCGAGAACATGTCATGACCATCTTCGAACCTGTCAACTGAAAGAATATATTTACACCCTTTAACAAGTGAAAGGCGACTGTTTTTAAGGTGCTCAACTGTTACAGGATAGGTCTTCCCTTTATATTCCCCTGTCAGAAAGGAAACGATCAGTTTGTATTTAACAGTCTGCCATTCGGGAGAACTATAATCTTCTTCAGGAACATTCTCCTGGATCCGATAGCCCTCAAGGGCTACTATCCAGGCATCATCATGATCCCATCCTGTTATTACGGCCTTTTCGGCGAGGGAGTAAGCTGTTATTGAAAAGAGAAAGGTTATAACAAATATTATGACGATCTTTTTTAGATTATGTTTCACTTAACTACACATCCCTGGTTAAATTTGGTGTTTTTCTTACCTGGTTTAATGCTCAAAAATGGCATTTATACATCCGGAGGCTTCCAGAAGAGAACTTACGAACAGGTCTCTGTTTTCAAGCATGGTATTTAAAGAACCTGAAATAAGAAGACATGCCAGAAGGGTATCCTCTATTGAAAATATCGGGGCGGCAAAAGCGGCAGCCCCATGGTCAATTTCCTGAATGCTGGAGGCATAGCCACGTTCTCTTGTTCTATGGACTTCATCCATTAACCTGTCCGGGTCTGTTATTGTAAAATCTGTTAAAGGTTTCAGCGGTGAGGAAAGGATCCTATTTCTATATTCATCGGATGAATAGGCCAGTAAGAGTTTTCCCAGTGCGCCTGCATAGTTTGGAAGTTCTCCGCCAATTTCGAAGATGTATTTTACGAAGTTATCAGATTCTATCTTGTGAATACATCTCAAACAGGTATTTTCGGGTATTGCAAGAATAACGGTCTGTCCCGTCACTGCAACAAGGTTTCGCATGGCGGGATCGCTTTGTTTTACAAGTTCCTTCCGCAATCTCCATTCATTTGCGAAAACCAGGAATCTGGAACTTATCCTGTACTTTTGATCTACATCCTGGAATGCCCAGCCTGATCCCTGTAAAGATGAAAGGATCCTGTGTACAGTAGAGCGGGGTAAAGCTGTCAATGATGAAATATCCCTTATGCTCCCGCCGTCCTTAAGGGATAGTAGGATTTCCATTATATCAACGACTTTTTCAGGAATTGTCCGTCTTTCCTGCACAACGATCCCTCCATTGAGTTCTAAGATATCAAATAAATAATATCATCTAAGCATATCCTGAAAGCGGGAACAAGACCATGGTCTCCAGAAAGTCGGAGTATTATGTATGCACAAAAGAATCTTGAGTTAAATACGAATATTTAGCAAATTGTTTGACTGAATAGCTCAGTGTGGTACCATAATATTATCAAAAACAAAACGTGATTTTGCAATGTGAAATATATCGTCTTTTTTAGTTTTGCGAAGTTAAGGTTTTTCGATGTTGAGGATCCTGCTTTGGTTAATGTCAATGTTATGAGAGACGGCGAAAAGGTGATCTTTCTAAATTTGTTCAGGGAGGTTTATCATGAGAAAAGCGACGAGAGTTTCCGGTTTTCCCAGATCCGGGATACGCAAGATGTCTGCTATGGCAATGGAGATGGACGATGTAGTTACCCTCTGTATTGGTGAACCCGATTTTGACACTCCGCCTCATATAGTAAAAGCCTGTGAAAGAGCCATGGAAGAAGGTTATACCCACTATCCGCCAAGTGGAGGGTATGAAGACCTGAGGTCAGCTGTTGCACAAAAATACAGCAAAAAGACGGGTATAGATTATGGTCTTGAGAATGTGATAATCACCAGCGGTTCAACTCAGGGACTTTTTCATACTTTTTTCAGCACCCTTAACCCGGGTGACGAAGTGATAGTTCCAGACCCCTATTATCCTAATTATCTCGGTCAGTTCCATCTTGCCGGGGTCAATGTCCGTTTTGTTCCAGTCAGAGAAGAGAGTGGTTTCCGTCTTCAAGTTGAAGATCTGGAAAATACACTGACCTCAAAAACAAAAGCAGTTCTTATAAATTCCCCCAATAATCCAACAGGAGCTGTACTGGAAGAGGAGGATCTGGTAAAGATAGCAGACTTTGCCATAAGAAATGATCTTGTTGTGGTTTCAGACGAGGTATACGACGAGATTATCTATGATGGCAGAAAATACTCAAGTATTGCGAGTATTCCGGAAATGAAAGAAAGAGTCGTTATAAATAACGGTTTTTCCAAAACATATGCAATGACAGGATGGAGGCTTGGTTATGTCCTGGCTCCTGCAGAATATGTAAGTTCTTCTGTCTTCCTGCAGGAATCCTTTATTTCATGTGGCCCCGCTTTCATCCAGAGAGCTGCCCTTGAAGCATTAAATGGCCCGCAGAAATGTGTCGCTGAAATGCTTGAAAAATATTCCCGCCGCAGATCGCTGATCATAGAAGGTCTGAATGATATTCCCGGGGTTACCTGTTTACCAACTTCAGGTGCTTTTTATGCTTTCCCAAATATTAAACAGTTTGGAAAGACTTCAGAGGATTTCGCTGTCGACCTGTTGAAAAAAGCAGGAGTTGCCACAGTTCCAGGTTCATATTTTGGAGCTAATGGAGAGGGATATCTTCGCCTGAGTTATGCGACCTCTGATGAAAATATCAGGGAAGCTCTTAAAAGATTCAAGCAGTATGTGCAGAAATATTATTGAACCATAGAAAAAGATGTTTTCAAACTTGATTTATCCTGGAAGAACCTTCATTTCAGAGGATCGAGGTGGTCAATGGTCAGTTGTTTGTGAGAGAGGATATCAGAGTGGGTAAATTCTTTAGTCAAGGAAACTGACGAGCCTGACATGTCATTCAGCAGTCGCAGCATTGTAGTTTTTTGAGTATTTAAGTAATGGTAGTGTCTTTTTCAATTAGTATTTTGTGAGTTGTTCTACTTGGGGAGTAAATTCTAAATTCTGTTAAGGGGGACGTTACAATGCCTGCTATTTTGCAACTTGCTCTGAATTTTTCCGGCTGGATCTGGGGTTTACCAATGATCCTTCTGATAGTTACAGCTGCCGTTTATTTTACGCTGCGGCTGAGGTTCATGCAGTTTGCTCATCTTGTGTATATTGTTAAACAGCTTTTCAGAAAATCTACATTGGCAGGTACAGGTGCCGGTGTTGGTACTATAACGGCTTTTCAGTCCTTTGCCGCAAGTCTTGGTGGAGTTATAGGTGCTGGAAATATTGTAGGTGTTTCTGTAGCAGTACTATACGGAGGGCCGGGAGCAATATTCTGGATGGTCATCATCGCTCTTATAGGGGCTGTAAATAACTTTGCAGAGATAACATTAGGCCAGAAATACAGGGAGGTCAACGCGGCCGGGGAATATGTCGGGGGCCCCATGTATTACATAGCTAAAGGCTTAAATGTGAAATGGCTGGGAACAATATGGGCTTGTTTGTTCATAATCGACATGATCATTGCCATGATGGTCCAGGCTAATTCCATTGCAGGTTCAATGCTCGAGTCTTTCAACGTAAGTCCTGTAATATCAGGTCTTTTCATTATGGGCCTTGTTGGAATAGTTACGATCGGAGGCATTAAGAGGATAGGTAAAGTAGCCGCAAGGCTTGTTCCTGTTATGGCATCACTTTATGTAGGGGCCGCACTTCTGATAGTTGTCCTTAATATCGGAGCGCTTCCAGGTGTCATAAAAATGATCATTTCATCTGCATTCCATCCTGCAGCTGCCACGGGAGGTTTTGGCGGAGCAACTATAGTAACAGCTTTGAGGTGGGGTGTCGCCAGGGGCGTTTATTCCAATGAGTCAGGTATGGGAACTACACCTATCATGCATGCGCCCGCAAAAGTTGACCATCCCTGCAGACAGGGTTTTCTCGGGATCGTTTCTGTTTATATCGACACCATTATAGTATGTGTTGCCACAGCACTGGTTATCATGACTTCAGGACTCTGGACGACAACCGCAGCATTTGAAAATCCTGCAGGTCTCACAGCTATGGCTTTTTCACAGCATCTTGGGCCGGTTGGCGGCTGGATCGTTACTCTTTCACTGACCCTCTTTGCCTTTACAACTCTTTTCAATGTTCCTTATATGTGTGAAAAGTGTGCAGAATTTTTTGGCGGTCTTAAAATTGGAGTGGCAGTCAGATATATTCTCGTGGCTGTAACGATCATAGGAGCTATGGGAAAAGCTGAAGTCGTTTGGCAGTTCCTTGATCTTGCACTTGCCTCTATCGTCCTTCCAAATCTGATAGTTCTTCTGGTATTAGGAAAGAAGGTCCTGGAGGAGAAAACAGAGTTTTTCAACACACCGGGTAAATTCTATCTGAAAGATGTAGAGTCCGGGAAAGAGTAACTGTTGATAGATTTCCTTTAAGATCATTGGGCCTCCCGATAAAGGGTTTTAAAGGGTCCGGGGTCAGGAATTGTTAAGAAAGTCAGGGCAAGGGAGATTTTTTACACTCCCTTGCCCTTTCATATTTTTAGCAGTTGCTGGATCTCCGGGGTGTTTTCGTTAAAAGAGGCTTATCGGGGCTGCCACGGAAGGTGTATTGCTTTGAATGGACAGGGTAAATGTGCGTTTGGTCAATAAGTTGACGGAAAAATCCTGAAGAGTAAAATAACTCAATGAATATGGGACAAGCGTCCCATATAGAATCTGAAAAAAATCTGGAGGTTTCAAAAATGAGAGCTGACGGGCACCGTATAGATAAACTCTTGAAAAAACTCGCGCTTCATAATATCACACCCGGTAAAGGTCTTACCAGGCCAAGTTACTCCAGCGAATATATGGGTGTATGCAGAGAATTGATCGAGATGATGAAGGAGCTTGGAATGAAGGTCTGTATGGATGAGATCGGTAATATTGTTGGGAGGAAAGAAGGAAAACGTCCTGAATTGCCGGCAGTATGTATCGGTTCCCATATGGATTCTGTAAGGAACGGCGGTATTTATGATGGTCCGGGGGGTGTAGTTGCAGGGCTTGAGGCTGTCAGGCTGATAATGGAAAACAATATTGAACATGACCATTCGTTACATGTCATGTCCTTTGTTGAAGAAGAGGGTACAGGTCTTCAGTCAGGGCTTCTCGGTAGTCGCTGGTTCAATGGAGAGGCATGCTGGGAAGATATCGAAAAACTGAAATATGAAAATTCGGAAAATGCTGTAGATGCAGTCAGAAGATTCCGTAATGAATTCCCTGATATCCCCTTTTTTGATGAAGTTTCTTTTGATCCTGAAAATATTCGTGCCTTTATGGAGGTTCATATTGAACAGGGCCCTGTTCTGGAGAACAATGAGATCCGTCTTGGAGTAGTATCGGCAATAGCAGGAACTTCAACCATCGAGGTCAGTGTCTCAGGGAGGCCTGACCATGCGGGAAGCACGCCTATGGACATGAGGTCCGATGCATTTGAAGTGGCAGCACATACAGCTGTCGAAATGTACCGTTACGCCAGAAGCTTTCCTCACGCTGTAGCAACTGTGGGAAGGCTCGAGGTCCCTGGTGGTTCATCCAACAGGGTACCGGATAGAACATGGTTTACCATCGACCTCCGATCTGCAGATCCGGAGGTTATGGATTCGCTTATTCCCCATGCAAAGGAGACTCTTGAACAGCTTTCTTCCAGAAGCGGTACTTCAGTATCAGTTTCCACAAGCCATTTTGTACCCCCGATAGAACTGGATAAGGAACTTAGACACATCCTTTTAAAACATGCCCGGAAGCTTACAGATGCAATGGAAATAAACAGCGGCGCAGCCCATGATTCTCTTGTAATGGCTAAACATTATCCAGTGGCGATGCTTTTTGTACCATGCACAGGCGGCAGGAGCCACTGTCCTGAAGAATCAGCTGATCCCGGGGATTTTGCCCTTTCTGTAGATGTAATGGTTCAGACCTTTCTCGAGATCGACAGGTAGATCTCATAATATCCGGATCTTATACCCCGATCACCTGAATGTTTTGTTCAAGGGAAATATTTTCTAAAAGAGGAGGTGAACAGGGCTTCAACAGGAGTATCTGAAACAGGTTTTATTATAATTTGAGAGGAGATATTATTAATGGCTACAGGAAACAACAATGTAAAATGGTATGAAAGACTGCCTCATCCATACGTTATTCTTTTTTTAATTATTGTTCTCGCTACTATTATGACCTACCTTATTCCTGCAGGTCTGTACGACAGGGTTGAGATGGTCGTAGGATCCAGGACCAGAATGGGAGTTGATCCATCAACATTCCATTACATTGCACAGAATCCCGTGGGATTTTTTGATATGTTCCTTGCCATTCCCAAGGGTCTTATCAGCGCGGCAAGCATAATGGTTATAGTTTTTGCTTCCGGCGGTCTTTTCAAGGTTCTTGAAGAATCCGGAGCCTTGGAAAACGGTGTTGGTGTTGCAGTAAAACATCTTGGAACCAACCATGAAAGCAAACTGCTCTGGATCGTAACCTTTATCTTTGCTTTCCTCGGAGCGGCGGTAGGTTTTGAAAATCTGATTGCACTTGTCCCCATCGCAGTGTTTGTATCTATAGCCCTGGGAGGAGACCTTTTAGTTGGTGCCGGTATATCCATTGGAGCTCTTGGTATTGCTTTTGCCACCTCTCCCATAAATCCTTACACTGTAGGGACTTCTGACTTCATTGCCCAGCTGCCAATGTTCTCGGGGTGGCCCCTTCGTACAGCTTTCTGCCTTGCGGCAGTAATATTGACTGGTATGCATACCATTAAATATTTTAAAAAAGTCAAAGCTGATCCTTCCAAAAGTTTTGTCAAAGATATCAGTACTGAAGGTTTTGACCTTACTCACGCTATTGAAGATTACAAACTTTCCGGTCAGGATAAACTTGTCCTTGGAGGTTTTGGTGTAGGTCTTGTCATAATGCTCTGGGGTATTTTCCAGCATCACTGGTACATCAACGAAATGTCCGCAGTATTTGTTATCCTGGCTATTGCACTTGGTTTCATGGCGAAGATGGGACCGAGCAGAATAGCAGCTCTTATGATAGAAGGTGCCAGCGGTGTAGCCGGCGGGGCATTAGTTGTTGGTGTTGCCAGGGCGATCCAGGTTGTTCTTGAGCAGGGACAGATACAGGATACTATCGTTAATTCTCTTGCAACTCCGTTACAGCATCTCAGCGTTACCGTATCCGCTGTTCTCATGACACTTGTTCACTGTGTGGTCAACTTCTTTATCCCATCAGGCAGCGGACAGGCCATGGCTACCATGCCCATAATGATCCCTCTCAGTGACGTTATAGGCATGACAAGGCAGACTGCAATTCTTGCCTTCCAGGTCGGTGACGGTGTTACTAACATGATCTATCCTACCCTTGGAGGACTCCTTGCAATGCTTGCTCTTGCCAGGGTCCCATTTGACAAGTGGTTCCGTTTTGCATTCCCGCTCGTTCTGAAGATACTCGTGGTTAGCTGGATATTCCTTATTGTAGCAGTCCAGATAGGTTATTAGGCTTATATAGTGATAATATAAAAGGGGACGGAGAAAAATTATCTGTCCCCTTTTAGTAAAGGGGGAATGATCTTGGAACTTACAGTTCTTGTTGACAATTATTGTGCTTCTGCTGACTTGATATCTGAGTATGGTTTCAGTGTTTACCTCAAGGGCAAAGAAGGCAGGATCCTTATGGATACCGGACTTGGAAGGGCTCTTATGCCAAATATGGCTTCCCTTGGGATAGATCTGAAAGCAGTAAATGACCTTGTTCTCAGTCACGGACATTATGATCATACCGGTTCTCTTGCCCAGGTGCTTGCAAAGAACAGCAGCATGAGAATATGGGCCCATCCGGAAGTGGACGCGTTACACTTGAATCTCCGTGACGGAATACCCGATTTTGTAGGTTGTCACTTAAACAAAAAAGCTGTTGATTTCAAGCCTGTATCCTCGCTGACAAAAATAATGAAAGGGGTATGGGCAGTTGAGGTCCCGCCTGAAAAGCGGGATACGGAGTTCTGGGACAGACCGGAAAATCTCGTAGTTCCTGATGGAAAGGGAGGTTTTATGCCGGATCCTTTCAGTGATGATATTTCACTGGTAGTTGAGGGAGAGAAAGGATTAAGTATTATTCTGGGCTGCGCTCATGCAGGTGTTGTAAATATCCTTGAGACTGTTGCAGAACACTTCAGGACAAGGGATTTCTATCTCGTGGTAGGGGGGATGCATACCCGTGCTTTCAATAGAGAGGCTCTGGACAAGGTTATATCAGCCTTGCTCGGAAGGTTTTCTGTGAAAAAATGGGGTCCCTCGCATTGTTCAGGTTTTAATGCGGCTGCGGAAATGGCAGCCAGGGCCGAAGATGTATCCTGGTACGGAAGTGGAAGCAGGATCATGCTTTAGCAGGGGCTGCATAAGTAGAGTTTCCGGAGGAGGAGTCTTTCCTGACACCTCCTTTTTTATTTCTGACTTAGAAAAGCTTTTACAATACTCGAAAAAAGCTCAGGGTATTGATATATCATTCCGTGTCCACCACCTCGAATAACTTCGAGTCTTGACTTCGGTATTTGATCTGAGAGCATATGGGAATTCTCGACAGGAAAGACAGCATCCTCGTCTCCTGTGATCACGAGGGTTTCGTTAGATATTGATCCAAGCCGGTCCCAGGCACCTTCCCAACTCGTAATAGCCTGTATCTGTTTTCTGATGGAAGGGATATTTTTAAGATACACTGACATGGGTTTTGACAGGAAGCCCTTCCTGAAAGAGGGATGATCTGCGAGCCAGGATTCCGGGACCATAAGGCTGAGTGCTGTTTCAGTAAGTTCCATTGGGGTGCCTGTGGTATCAAAAAGCCGCTTCATTACATCTGCTGGAGGCAGGGCTGTCTGCATACCTCCGCATGAACTGCCGTAAAGAACAAGCCTGTTGATCTTTTCAGGATAAAGGATCGCCATTTCCTGTGCCACAAAACTGCCCATGGACCATCCAAGTACATGGGCCCTGTCTAATCCCAGGATATCCATCAATTCTTTAGTGTCTCTTGCAAATTCAGGGATGGTAAAGTTTTTTACACCTGCAGAAGTTTCCCCCATCCCTCTGTTATCAAAGACTATTACCCTAAAATCTGATGAAAGTTTTTTAATAAGCTCTGGGCCCCAGTATCCCATAATGCCGGCCATCCCCATTATCATTAAAAGGGGAGGCCCGCTGCCTTCTTCCATCCAGGATATTTCAATATCTCGAACATCAGTTTTCCTGATCTCCATTTTCATGTTCAGGTCCTGCTCCTTTTGATCAGATCATTCAAAACCCAATCTGTCTTGAATAACAGCAGAAATTGATTCTGAAATTTTGTCATATTTCATATTTAAATTTGCAGAATTGTCATTTTAGAAGAGGCTGTATTTCAGTCTCGAATTTCCCTTCATTGAATCTTAACTGTATGTTGCGCTGCCATTCATCTCTTTCTAAAGGATAATCCTCGCGATAATGTACACCCCGGCTTTCCTGCCTTGCAAGGGCACTTTTCGCTATTGACATGGCCGAGTCAAGAAGGCCTTGAATTTCAAGTGCGGACAGAAGGTCAAGATGGTCTGGAACCTCAGTTCTGGAACTTTGAGGGTATAGATCCTCAATAATATCTACCGTCTTTTTTATGGATGATGATGTTCTTACGGGTCCAAGCCCTTTCTGGACAGCATTTTTTATACTCTTTTTTATTTCAGAGGGAGGTATGTTTCCCTCTGACCATTCTTTGATTTTTCCCATGCTGTTCAAGGGTTCAAAATCCTGGGCTTCTCCTGTTGCAGATCGGGAAGCTGTTTTTCCGGCTATCATTCCGAAGGTAACGATGTTGGTAAGAGCGTTTCCTCCAATACGGCTTGCCCCATCAATTCCTCCTGTTACTTCTCCGCATGCAAAAAGCCCTTTAATGCTGGTTGAACATGAGGGATCGATATCTATTCCTCCGGTCATGTAATGCTCGATGGGGCTTACATTTACAGGACCGTACTCCCATGGTTTTTTATCTTTGGGGTAAAAGTTCAGCATTTCTAAAAGGGGAGGTTTTGCCCAGTCTTCAGGGGGGAATTTTTCAAGATGCAGTAAAGCTTTTCCGCCACTTTTAAGGTGTTTCGCCAGGCAAATGGAAGTTTTATCTCTGGCGTAGTAATTCCCTTCGAGACCGTTTTTCAGGCCCCAGGAATGAATTGCCTCAAGGAGAAATTCCCTGTTATTTTCATCTACCAGGGGAACCTGGTCAATTATTCCAAGTCCCACCATCCAGTTTGTGAAATTCGGTTCGTCCCAGCCGAGTGGATAGAACTGGACGAATTCCATATCCTTCAGATGGGTACCTGCCCTGAGAGCAAGAGAATAACCGTCTCCTGTAACTCTGCTCGGATTATCTGTCCTTGAATAGATCTGTCCAGCTCCTCCAGTAGCGAGAATAACGGCTGAGGCTCCTAAGCCCAGAGCATTGCCTGTCTTCCAGTTAACACATTCAACACCCTTTATCTTTCCATCTTCAATTTTTAATTCTGTTACAACCGTATCTTCAAGAAATCTGATCCCCAGATCCTTTGCTATTGCATATAGCTCTTCTATCATTCCGTAGCCAGCCATAAAAAGGTTGGAGGCACTTGCCCTTGTAGATGCATGGCCGGATTTCAGCAATTTTAAAGTCACGCCCCATGACTGAAGTTCTTTCATGGTTTTTACGGCATTTTCCGAAAAGGTCTGAACCATCTTGAGATCGTTGATATAACGGCCTATTTCCATGGTTCTTGATGCATGTAATTCTGGAGATATCTTTCCGTATCCCAGCGTGAAAAGTCCTGCAGCGTAAGCTGTGCAGCTTCCGGTCCCTCTGCCTGTTTTGTTTATTACTATCACTTCAGTGCCGGGCTTTCTTGCTGATATTGCTGCTACCAGGCCAGCTCCTCCCGCTCCAACCACAATAATTCTTCTTTTCATTATGGACTCTCCTCTCTATGAAGGATCATTTATTTCTGGAATATCTGCTATAAATTCCTTTAACGATCTTCGGGTATTTCCGTTTCTTCCAGTTACAGATGATGAATATATCATCGAGTTCAGGATAGATTCCTCAGTTGCTTCAACTGTTGCCCTGAAAAGAGGATCTATCATTTCATCATTTAACATCCTGAGGGGAAGAATGACATTGTTGGAAAAATGCTCGATCCGGTTCGTGGTTGAAAATGCAAGTGCGATTTCCCCGCTCCCATTCTGAATATATGATCCAGTCCTGCTTATTCCTGCAGAGACCCTTCTGCAGATCCTTTTGAGCTGTCGCTCTGATAACGGGGCATCAGTTGCAATAACGACAATAATTGACCCCGGTGAATTTTCCCTTTCCTCACGGAGCGATCTGGAAATATACCTTCCGGCTTTTATCCCGTTTATTGTAAGATCTTTCATTTCGCCGAAATTTGAAAGTACCAGGGCGCCGACAGTAAAAGTTTCATTTCCGATCGCAGCTATTCTTGAGGAACTGCCTATTCCTCCCTTGAGTTTATAACAGGACATCCCCTTACCTGCTCCCACATCTCCCTGTGTGAAGTCGGCTGTTGAATTCTGAATAGCCCCGGATACATGTGCGGGTTGTACGTATAATCCCCTTATGTCGTTGAGAAAGCCATCATTACACTCGCATACCACGGGATTGACCGTTCCTGCAGTTTTACCTATTTCAACGTTCTGTTCGATCATATACTGGACAAGCCCTTTATATGCGTCTCCCACACTGAGAGTGTTGGTAAGTATTATAGGTGTTTCTATTGTGCCAAGTTCATCTATCTGGATAAGCCCGGTCGATTTGCCAAAACCATTTATAACATGGGATGCTGCCATGACCTTGTCTCTGAAAAGGTTTCCCTGGTGGGGCAGTATAGCTGTGACCCCGGTTCTGGCATTACCCTGATCGAGTGTTTCATGTCCAACAGTTACTCCTTTTACATCTGATATGGAGTTGAGATCGCCCTTTGGGAGTATCCCTGTTTTAAAAATGATATTGATATCTGGTTCTCCAGGGGTCTTCATCGCTTAAGGTCTCCTTTCTGGGTATCCTGTTATTCTTGAAGCTTATTAAAGCATATTTATGGCTGTTTGGGAAAAAGTGTTCCCATTCGATTTTTTCAGTTATTATTGTTATTAAAAATATCGGAAGGGAGATTAACTATGGATCTTTCCCGAAAGGCTCTTTATTTTTTCTGCGTAAAGGAGCCCTGGCATTATGTTGGAAAAGATGTTTTTGAAAAAGCGGCAGAACTTTTTGATCTCAGGGAAACTGATATTAAAGTTGACGGTTATCCAGTAATGGAATATCAGGATGATAAAGGCAATGAGTTTTACTTCATGCGTCAGAATGCCCTTGTAAGTTATGAGTTTGCTCGTTTTCTCCCGATCCTCAAGGATAACTTTTCCGATTTTGATATAGCGGGAGAAGTGAACTGGCATGAAGGCGATAATGCCCCTGACAGAATACTTACAGTTCATTCAATTGGAGATGTGGAACTCGGTTGCTTCAGCAAGGCAGCTCCGCGGTATATGAAGAATCTGCTCATGTCACTTGAAAAATACAGAAATGAGGCAGGACTGGCTGAATACAGAGTAACCACTGAAGCAACTCACTGGACAGGTTCCATAAAGGGTGGTGATCCTGAGGATATCCCGGATTTCCCCGTGCCAATGGTGGATATTGAGATAGGCAGTACCATGAATAGCTGGAAAGACAGGAATGCAGTCGAAGTTCTTGCGAGATCACTGGTGGAAGTTTTTGACGATGATACGGAACTGGTCAATATTCTTTGTGCAGGAGGGACTCACTTTGCAGAATGCTTTGCCCGGCCGGCTATCGAAGCAGAATATCCTTTCGGTGTGAGCCATATTCTTCCTAATCAGTGGCTGGTAAGCGGCGGATATGATACCAGTGAAGGTTTTGAGAAGATGAAAAAGTGTATAGAGACTATTCCCGGAGGAATAAGTGCAATTTTTTATCATGAAGGTATCAAAGGACCCTACCGTCAAACGTGCCGTTTACTTGGAGAATTGATTGATGTTCCTGTTTTCAAGCATAAAAAGCTTAAAAAACCTGATCAGCTTCCAATATGGAAAGATTAGCAGGCTTTATTTTAGTCAAAATCGGGAGGGGTCCTTCTATGAAGTTTACTTTCAAGTATGTAAAGTCAAAATTTATTTCAGGATATTCGATAGCAATGAAGGAAAAAGATACATTTCTAACCTCCACTGCAGGTACACTTCTACTATGTTTTGGAATAATAGCACTGACCATACCTTATAGATTTCCTGATACGGGAGTGACGGGGCTGGCGGTCCTTTCCAATTATGTCTGGGGAATTTCCCCGGCCTGGGTTATAGCAGTTGTAAATATAGTGCTTTTTATCTGGGGATGGAAAAGACTTTCAAGAAGATTTGTTCTATGGACAATTTATGTTGTTGCCCTTACGACGGCAGGATTGAAATTTTTCAGCCTGTTCACGTATCCGATCATAGAAGAGACACTTCTGGCAGCCCTGCTTGGAGGTGTTATCAAAGGTATTGGTATAGGCCTTGTCCTCAGGGATGGTTCCTCCACAGGCGGGACAGATATAATTGCGGTGGGATTGAGGAAGCATTATGGTGTGGATATTGGAACGTATAACTTTTACATAAACATGCTTATCCTTTTTGGCAGTTATTTTGTGGTTGGTCTTCAGAGTGTCCTTTACGGCGGGGTAATGCTTTATGCAGAGGGATTACTTATTGACAATGTGCTTCGTTCCTTTGACCGCAGGAAACAGCTTTTTATTATTACATCAAAAATAAATGATACGAAAGATTTCATTGTCAGAGAACTGGGCAAAGGTGCGACGGTCCTTCAGGGACAAGGTGCATACACCAGTGAAGAAAGGCCAGTTATTATGACAGTCCTGACCCGCAGGCAGTCAGTTGATATAAAAAGATTTCTCGCAGAAAATGATCCTGAAGCCTTCATAATAGTTGGTGAGGCCGGAGAAGTTGTAGGGGAGGGATTTAAAAGCTGGAAAGGGATGTGATATGTCCCTTTTTGTTAGCTTTTTTCAGTATTATAGTGCTTTATTCATATTTAAAACCTGGACATTTCATTTTATATTTAATATTTCTGATCCCTGGACCACTAACAGCACTCCGGGAAATGTCTCTCTGTTGAAGCTGTCAGTGTTTCAGCCGGATTGAGAGTGTATAAGGCAGGGCATTAGAAATTATTGCGAGAAAGGATATAACTCCGATTTTTTCGTCTGAAGCGGGAAAGGTCAATGAAAAAGAATATTCTAAACTATCTGTGTTTGACAATGTCTAAGACTATGTTAATATGATTCGAAATATGATTTTGTATTTTATATAATAAAATTTATGATTCCATGAAATGAGTTGACTTGAAGATGAAGGAAAATATGTCTCTGTACAAAGCTTTTGCTATTATCGAATGTCTTTCCAAAAGTGATGAGATGAGTATTCTCAAGCTTTCAAAAGAGTTGGATCTTAACAAGAGCACGGTGTACAGATTCCTTTCGACCCTCTCTTCGCTGGGATATGTTAAACAGAACCCTTCAAACAGAAATTATTCTCTGACATTTAAATTCTTTCAGCTCGGGAGAGCAAAGAGCAGCTCACAGAGTCTGAGTTCGCAGGTTAGGCCTTACATGGAAAAACTTCGTGAGAAAACGGATGAATCTGTTAATCTTGCTATCATGGACGGTTCTAACGTACTTTATATTGATCAGGTTGAATCCAGCAATACCATAAGGGCAAATGTTGAGGTCGGAAAGACCTTTCCTGCTTATAGTGTTGGTGTTGGAAAAGCAATAATGGCGTATCTTCCTGAAGAGGAGATAATCCGTCTTTTCGGGAAAGTGTCCTTTGTACATTATACCGATAAAACAGTGTCATCCCTTGGGCAGCTTTTAAAGGAACTTGAGAATGTTCGAAAATGCGGATATGCTCTTGATGATGAAGAATGCATGGAAGGTCTTGCCTGTATTGCAACTCCAATTTTTTCTTCGGATGTTCCTGTTGCCGCCATAAGTGTTACGTTTCCACGTTTTCGCTACCAGGCTGGAAGCGAGCAGGAGAAAAGACTTATAGATCTGCTTATGGAAATGGCGGGGTCTGTCAACGAACTTCTGTAATAAGTATTTCTTAGACTATATATTCAGCCCCTGGCTTACAAACCGGGGGCTGATTTTTCTTTATTCCAGATCTATATTTTCATTTCAGTTTTTCGGTTATGGATGAGTTTTGACTGGGGCAGTCTTGTAAGGATCAACATACTCAATGGTGCCAGCAGGGCTCCTGCACCTAAAATAAGAAAGGACATTCCCCAGTTCGTAGCGTTGCTCATATCAGTTATGTTCGGATTATATATTTCGAGAATTTTCCCAAAAATAACAGGAGCAACAATTGTAGGAAGATATCCAAGTGCTGATTGTGCTCCCAGAGCAGTACTTCTTATATGAGGCCGGGTCATCTCTGTCAGTGCTGCTTTGTATATGCCGGAATCTGCGATTGTCCAGAAACCTATCCATATTGCCAGTACAGCTACTGTTGCAATGCCTTTTCCAAATGTGAACCCAAAGATACCGTTACCGATAATGCTGCATATGGAGACTGCCATAATGACTTTTATCCTGCCTGCGCGGTCCGATATTGATCCTGCCATCCATACTCCTAAAGCACCGGCTGCGATAGCGACTGATGCACCTATACCTCCAAGAGATACAGCTTTACCCAGGGGGAAGCCTGAGTGAACAAGGTTTGCTACAAGGAAAGGTCCGATCCATCCCCAGAAAGCATAAAGTTCCCACATATGTCCCATATATCCTAAAGTCAGGACGGCAGGCCCCTTGTATCCTCCCTCCGGAGCAGGTTCCGGATCTTTTGATGATCTCTGGGCAGTCTCTTTCTTTTCAAGAGGATCTCCATCAAGCGTTCCGTTCGATATAAATCTATAAATGAAAAAGACCGAAAGGAATGTTGGAAGAGCACAGAAAAACATTGCAGATCTCCAGCCGATAATACCTGCAAGAGGTGATGTTATGAAATAACCTCCGGCATAAGACATGGTAAGTCCGGCGGTATATGCTCCTATAGCCTTTCCCCTCTTGCCAGGTTCAAACCACGATGAAAGAAGTGCCATACCCGGGGCGTATATTGCTCCGGAAAAAAGACCTGTTGAAAGTCTCAGCAGCATCACAGATATAAAACCCTTTGCATAAAACGGGAACAAAATAGCAGTTACAGCAGTGCCGAACGAGGCTGAAAGAATAACTATCTTAGGTTTGAATCTGTCAGCCAAAAACCCTGTGACTAGTACAGTAATCACATAGCCAACCTGGAAAGACGACAGTATGTATCCCAGCTGGGTTGTGCTGAGGGCTAACTCAGTTGTTATAAGATTGGATACTGCGGAAAAACTGTACCAGGGGAGGTAAGTAAAAAATAGCGAAATTACCATAAAAAAAAGGATATTGTCTTCTTTCTTCACTTTTCGATCCTCCTCTATAAATTCAGGGAGCCCAGGAGGGCTCCCTGAATTTATAGCTTTCTCATAAAAATGAAAAAACTATTCTTTCAAGATCTCTCTGATTCTCAAATCATCAATTTAGATTTCCCGGTCTATTAAACTTTCGGGATAAAAAGGTCTGAGGCCCCCTGAGGAGAAACCTTTACATCGGGTTCATTTTCCCTTATATGGCTGATGACCCACTCTGCCCATTTGACTTTTTTTCTCATAAGCTCCATGTGGCTTTCATCTGCTACGAAGGGTGAATAGTAATTGGCTTCAGGTGCAGGTTCGAACTTAAGGAAACAGGGCGCATAGATCTTGGATACTTCAGGTGCGTCAAAGATCCTGTTCGCACCTCCGTATGATTCGAACGTCCATATATAAAAGTCGATGGGAATGTCAACTACTTTTCTGATGGATGCCATCTGGGGAAGTGATAGATCGGAAACAGGATTGAAGGAGCTGACACCTATGTCCTGAGCAAGTTTTGCGCCACAGGCGGAGCTTACACCAGCCCATACGGAAAGCTTGATTGCGATATCAGTGGGGAATTCTCCCATTTCCTGGAGTTTTTTCACCATGGCCATTACACCCCAGTCAACGAGCATGAAACCCCTGAAACCAAGGTCATACATGGCAAGCATATCAGCAAGTACTTTTCGGACTTCATCGGAACCGCGATGGTTCAGACCTCCACATTTTTTCCCATCTACCGTTATGTACTGACGGCCTGTATCCCAGGCATTCCTTGGTCCTGGAACAGCAATTACCTCCATTTTTTCTTCGGCTGCCATCTGGGCAAAATCTTTCAGTTCTGCTTTGTCAAAAAGGGTTCCTCCCTGGCAGAACGAGATCAGTCTGTGCACAGGGACATCTCTTTTGCGCCTTTCATCAATGAGAGCTTCAAGAACTCTTGGCCCTTCAACTCCTGACATCTCTATACGATAGTGACATCCGTCAGGGAAAGCTTTACCGCTTTCGGGTCTTTCATAAAGGTCTCTTCCAGGGAATCCAGCTTTTTCCATCATTTCCGATACTCTGTCAAGTTTCATCTCATGATCCCTCCTGATTGAAATTCAAATTCCTTGCTAATAAAGCATGGTTTGTTCGCATTAAAACAGGGAATGCACAATATCAAATTTCACTTAATAAAATACAATTTTACTATCTATATATTTTATCATAGAGCTTATCCTTGTCAATAAACCGATGATCTGGCTTGATATTATAATTGGATTGATAACACGTTAAATTAAAGAGAAGAATTCGTCCTTATGCTGTCTTATATGTAATAAGGAATTTCGGGAGAGTCATGTCCATGTTAAGAAAAAGTGCCGGGAAATAGTCAGAACTTTATGGTTCATAATAAATTATTCAGTTCTAATATAAATAATTGAGTTGTTGCAGGGAGCAGTGATGCTGTACGATCCGGGGATTTTCTTTAAAGAGGCTCCCCGGTTTTATCAGGACATAAAGAGAAACCTTTCCCAGGGTTTTAATTTTTAGCCTTCCATATTCAGGGCAATTACAATATCGAGTATTATTTTTTATACCAGAATCTTTTCTGATAAAAGAAGCTCTCTGCAGTATAGATCAAAAGTGCAGTCCAGATGCATAAAAAGGTCACTAACTGTAGCTGTTGAAAGGGTTCATGGTAAAGGAATATTCCCAGGAAAAAGGTTATGGTAGGGGCAATATACTGAAGTATTCCTACTGTCAGCAGCTGTATCCTTTTTGCTCCGTAGACGAAGGACATTAACGGTACTGATGTTGCTATACCAGTACCCACAAGGAGCAGAGATGTTCTGATATCTGAAATGCCGAAAGAACCTGTTCCGCTTGAACCCCATATTGAAACAAGGATCAATGCAGGTATAGAAAGAATGGCGGTTTCGATAAGAAGTCCTGTAAGGGGATCAACATCTGCTTTTTTTCTCAGTAAGCCGTATGTGGCAAAGGTTATAGCTATTCCCAGAGATGCAAATGGTACATTGCCATATTTTACAATTCGGAAAAATATTCCTCCTGCAGCTATTGATATCGCCAGCCATTGCATTTTTCGAGGTCTTTCCCGAAAAAAAATGTAACCGAAGAGAACAAGAACGAGTGGATTTATATAATATCCGAGACTTGCCTCAAGAACACGATCAGTATTTACAGCCCAGATATAGATAAGCCAGTTGCAGCCTACTATTACACCCGATAAAAGAAGGATCTTCATAGTCTCACGGTCATGTAGTGTAGCCATGACCCTGTTCCATCTTCTGGTTAGAGATATTGTTAATACAAGGAAAATTACTGACCATATTATCCTGTGACAAATTATTTCAAAGGGGGGTACGCTTTCAAGAAGTTTCCAGTAAACAGGCAGAAATCCCCACAGGATAAAAGTTGACAGGGCTGCAAAAAATCCTTTTTGAGATTCTATTTCAGATCCAGACATTTTGAACCCCTCCAGCAAAAACTGATACAGCAGAAAAACCAATTGTACAGTACGAAGGGAGTAACTGAAAGTCTTTTGTTTAAACAGGGAACTTTTTAGAGTCCTGTTCTTATTACAGCTGTACACAGAGGAGGAAGCAAAATACTATTCTCCTGCATTCGGGTACCCTTAACGGATTCCAGAATAATTTTTGATCCGGAGTAAATGCCAGGTACGTTGATAAGGCTCCTGGTTTTTGAAAAATTGCATGTGGTAATAATATACTTCCGTTTTATGAGGATCCATTTTTTCCCCTCGCTGAATTCAACCTTTATGTTTTCCCTGTTGCCATCAAGCAGACAGGGGTTGTCTTTTCTGATCTTAATGAGGTTCCTGTACCAGGAAAGCATCTTTGAATGTAAGCCCTGGTCTTTTTCATTCCAGTTAAGCTTAGACCTGCAGAAGGTATCTTTTGCCCCTGGATCGGGAATATCTTTTTCGATCTCACTGAAGGAAGAGAACTCGCTTTTTCTTCCTTTCCGTACCATTTCAGCCAGTTCTTCATCACTAAAATCAGTGAAATAACAGAACGGAGATGATGCTGCCCATTCCTCCCCCTGGAATATCATCGGAAGAAAAGGGGAGGTGAAGACAAGGGCAGCCGCTGAAATCTGAAGCCTTGGATCACACAGGTGACCGATACGTTCTCCAAAAGCTCTATTCCCAACCTGGTCGTGATTCTGGAGGCTTGCGACAAAGCTATAGCCGGGAAGTCCGGAAGGGGGTCTTCCATGTTTCCGTTTTCTGAAATGTGAGTAGGTTCCGTCGAAGACAAAACTGTTTTTCAGGGCCTTTGCAACCTGGGAAACTTTGCCGAAATCGGAGTAGTAATCCTGTCTTTCTCCCGTGATCAGTGCATGGAGGGAATGATGAAGATCATCGCTCCATTGGGCATCTATGCCATATCCCCCCCTGTCGGAGGAGCGGATTATTCCCGGGTCGTTAAGATCACTCTCGGCTATGAGAAAATGCCTTTGCCCGGAAGTGACCTCGAGCCTTTTTACATTTTCGGCCAGTTCTTCGAGAAAGTGGGTTGCCGACATGTCAACGAAGGCATGTACTGCGTCAAGCCTTAATCCGTCAACGTGGTAATCCTGAAGCCACATAAGGGCGTTTTCAATAAAAAAGGATCTTACACCGTCAGAGAACGGTCCGTCGAGGTTTACACCTTCTCCCCAGGGAGAAGAGTATTTGTCCGAAAAATAGGGAGCGAATTTCCCGA
>Ga0209943_1000099_pt1 | contig 57145 bp, 54 predicted proteins | sample SalPonR1_B_D2_MG_FD_185698 | JGI IMG/M metagenome (GOLD analysis project Ga0209943, IMG submission 185698) | Salt pond soil microbial communities from South San Francisco under conditions of wetland restoration - Salt Pond MetaG R1_B_D2_MG... ... | reverse complement strand
ATTTCCGATGATTATTGTCTGGATTACCCTGTTGCTGACAATTGCAACAATGTATTTGACAGGCGGTTACCTTGAAATTATGAGCAGTACAATAGCACCGATATTGCTCTGTGTCGGGGTAGCTGATGCAATTCATATGATTTCAAAGTATGATGACGGCAGGGAGCATAACATGCCCAAAAGGCGCTCTATCCTGGAAATGCTTAAAATACTTGGCAGTGCCACCTTTCTGACAAGTTTAACCACTGCAATCGGATTTGCTACGCTGGTCAGCAGCAATATTATTCCCATGAAAAGATTCGGGCTCTACACGGCAGCCGGGGTTCTTATTGCTTACCTCATTACAATTTTCTTTTTGCCTGCAGCTCTCTCAAAATCTAAAAAAGACAAAGTTTTCAGTGTAAAAGGAAGTTCTCTCTACGACAATCTGAAGTGGTTCTTAACGAAAGTCAGTATTCTGAATCGACGTTATTATAAGAGAATTGTTATCGGGAGCCTTGCATTAACTGCAGCTATAGGTGCAGGAATGTACAACCTTGAGGTTAACGGGCGAATATTTGATGATATTGATGAAGACACGGAGATTATGCGGGACAGCCGGTTTTTCAGCGAAAACCTTACACCTCAGTTTCCGATGGAGTTTATTTTTAACAGCGGAGAGCCGGATGGCGTATTAAAATCGAAGCTGATTGAGGATTTGAAACTATTTGAAAATTATCTTCTTCAATTCCCCGAGATTCAAAAAGTGACAGGATTTCACACACTGATCAGCCGGGTACACCAAACCATGCAGCCCGCCCAGGATGATATCATCCCGGATAGTGACAACGCAGTAGCTCAGTATTCTCTTTTGCTCGACATAAACGGCGGAGATGAATTGTACAGATTCGTGAATTTTGATTACAGTACTGTTCGTGTTACTGCACTGGTTGAAGATGCCGGATCCAAAAGGATCAATGCAATCCGCGATAACGTTGACAGATGGCTGCAGGGTAAATTTCCGGATCAAAACATAACAATAACCGGGACAACAATACTCAGCGCAGACTTAACTGAAAAAATTGTTTATTCACTTGCCTGGAGTATTTTACTTGCTATTGCTGCTATATCTATTATTATGGCAATCCTTTTTAAAAATTTCAGGCTGGTTGTTATTTCACTTGTTCCCAACCTGCTTCCGCTGATCATTATCGGAGGTGTAATGGGATATATGGGAATCGCCATAAAACCTTCCACAGCTGTGATATTTACTATTTCCCTCGGCATTGCCATTGACGACTCGATCCACTACCTGGCTCGGTTCAGGGTTGAATATCTTGAACGGAAAGCCATGTGGCCTTCACTTGCGGCAACCACTGTAAAGACGGGAAGAGCTATCATCATCACCAGTATGATATTGATTGCTGGTTTTGGTACTCTGATCAGCAGTACGTTTACATCCACTGCTATGATGGGACTTTTGGTATGTATAACGATCGGGGCAGCATTGATTGCCGATCTTCTTTTGCTGCCATCTCTCTTTTACTGGATCAGCCCAAAACTGACAATTCGGAAAAACGAGAAACAAGATCTTCAACCAGTTCGGCATGAATCATCGAAGGTTGTTGAAGAGCGCTTATCCTTATAATTCTGAGCTCCTGATCAGCCATTTTTTCAAATCCGGAAATTACCTTCTCAAAAAATTTGTCGCCGGATTGCTCCATGCGGTCTTCGCCCCTTCCGTTTCTCCGTTTTCTTGCCTCGTCGTATGGCAGCGACAAATAGTAGGTTACATCAGGCGTAATACCATGAGAAGCTATCTCATTTAAAAGACGTATTTTTCCCATTTCAACCGATTCTCTGCCAAAACCCTGGTATGCAGTTGTTGAATCGTAGAATCGATCCAGTATTACAACTACATCATCTTCCAGAGCCGGTATAATCTTCTCTGCAACAAGCTGTGATCTTGCTGAAGAGAAAAGAAGCATTTCTGTAACAGGATCAATTTCATTAGCCGTGTCCAGAAGCAGTTCACGAATACGCTCGGAGATACGCACACCACCGGGTTCCCTGAACACAACGCAATCAATATTATTTCTTTTCAGCAGATCCTGAAGAAGCTGAATTTGTGTTGATTTTCCGCAGCCATCTATTCCTTCAAATGTTATCAGCACAATAATTAATCAGATTTAAAATTGTAGCGGTCGGCCAGATCATAAGGCTCTTTCGGCATGATAATACCCAGCACGATGTAAACAATCAAAAAGCTTCCGTATCCAAGCAGAAAAGCAAGGCCGAAGATAATCCTGACCATGGTTGAACTGACACCAAAGTATTTAGCAAGACCGCCGCAAACGCCTAATATTTTCTTGTCTGTTCTGGATCTGAAAAGTTTCTTTTTTTGAGATAATGCATAAGCTTCGAGTTCACGGTCTTTGAAAGAGTATTTATCTCTCTTTTTTGATGTTTTTCTGTCTGATTCGTCAATATTTAGAAAATCATCCAGCTTATCTTTTGAGGAGTACGGAGATCTGGGTTTTGACATGGATGAGTAAGTAAAGTCGTTAGTGAACCCGGATTTCAATTTACTTTTCTTCTCCATTTTTCTGTCGCCAGTTAAAAAACCAAATCCGGCGGCAAGAACCAGGATACCGCCGATCACCGGCATTACATTCATCACACCTGTTAATTGAAAGGCGGGTTCCAGTCCAAATAAACTGCCTGCAATTGACTGTCCTAAAACACCTACAACAATAAATAACATAGCCAGGCCGGTTATTGTCGATATGTTCCAGATGCTTTTTTCCTGTTTTTTCTCTTCCTCGTAAAAATCCTCGAGGGTATCCTGAAGTTCACTATCCTCTACTTCAAATGTATTTGTAAATTCCTGTTTTGTTTTTTCTGTCATAATAATTCCTCCTCTCTGTTGCTACGGAAGATGTAAACAATAGTTTCAATTGAAATATAACGAAGATCCGGGAAAAAATTAGATGGCAATCTCATGTTCTGTTATTAACAGGTCCAATTTTATATCAAAAGATTCGGACGGAAGTTTTTCATCTGCAACGCATATATCAAAAACCAAACCCGCTTTACGTGCCGGCGTTCCCGAAAGAAAACGGTCATAAAAACCCTTACCATACCCCAGGCGATTTTTCTCTCGGTCGGACGCAACCACAGGGACAAACACAACATCAAAAAGTGCCGGTTCTGTGCGCCTGACACGTGAACCTGGTTCCGGTTCCCTGACTCCCCACCTGTTTGTTTCAAAATTTCCAAAAGATGAAATCTGGTAGTGTTCAAGAGTATTTTTTTCAAAATTTACCACCGGTACCGAAACAGTAAAGTGATTTTGAATAAGCCACTGAATGATTGGATCTGTTTTTACTTCATTTCTCTGATCCATAGAGAGGTAGCAGTGTATGTGATTAACATTAAGTGTATCGACCCATTTCCGGGTGTTCTGATAAATTTGATTACACTTTTCCAAGTATATGCTTTCAGAAAAACTATCTCTTTTTTCCAGATATTTACTTCTGAGTTCCTCTTTTTTTTCTGAAATTGGTTTTTCCATTAAAGCCGTATTACTTTGTGATTCACAGGTTCCTCATCTGCAAAAAAGGTTATCGTTCTATCCCAGATATCAAGGCCATATTTATTCATAAAATAGATAAAAGCAACATTTCGCTCCTGCAGTCCGCCTCCCGGAAAGAGGTTGGCTTTTATTTTTCGGATTCTGTTCAGGTTGGTTTGCTCCTGTTCTTTCTGTGACCGGTATAATTTTCCTTTCAGCTTATCTAGCTCGGTAAAATAGAGCGCAGTTACTTTGCCGGCACTTCCTTTTAAAGTCGGATCAACCCGGTCTATTTCAGTTTTCTTTTTTTGCGTAATGTTATCAACTTTTTTCTTCCAGTCATTGAATATTTTTTCAATATCAACCTCCTCGGCGCTTTCCATATACTGCGACTCGAGGTCTTCAATCCTCTGATCATATTCGCCGATGTTAAAAGGCAGCTTCTCCATAATTCTGTCGATATTCGATTCCAGGAGTGTAGCACTGAATCTTGGAAGAATCATGGGCATTTTCATGCCAAATACCGTATAAAAATCTTTCATTTGTGAATAGTAGGCGAGTTCACCGGGACCGGCCACATAACAGACTGCCGGCAGAAGAGTGTCCTGGAGCAGCGGTCTGGTAAAAACGTTTGGTGAAAATCTGCCGGGCGACTTCTCTATCTCGCGGATAAGCTCCTGTTCGGTCCAGGAAGTTTTTTCGCCTGCATTCCATGATCCATTTACCCCGGTCTTCAATTTACGCCTGTTTCCGGAATCATCAATCCAGAATAAATTTGATTTTCCGGGTTCCACCTGACGGTGATACCCCATATTTTCCAGGTTATCAGTTGCAGCCATCACCGACTTGTAGGCGTCATCTTTATGAGATACAGATTTTGTCAAAATCTCACTACCCAGCTTTTTGATATCCGGATCATCACTTCCGGCAAGAATCAGTCCGTGTTTCCCAAACAGTTTCAATATCAAATTCCCGAAAGATTCCCTGAATGTAGATCCCGGCCTGTAGCAGGTATCCAGCAGGTTGGTCAGTTCCTGTGTAAAATCGGTATCAAACAGGAACTCCTTAATATTTTCACGGAATTTTTTAAACGAATCATCCAGTTCCAGGCGTCCTACAGGAGACTTGCTTTTTCCATTTAAATTAAAAGAGAGCGAGTGCCAGTGATCCCTGTCCAGGATTCCGACAGTAGCTGCTTCCTCGTAATCGTGATCTTCATCTGCAAGCCAGAACACAGGAATTACACTTCTGCCATATTCATTTTGCAAATTCCGGGCCTGGATAATGGCCGACGCAATTTTATATACTGTAAAAAGAGGGCCACCATACAGGGTAAGTTGCTGGCCGGTTACAACAGCTATGCTATTTTCATCCCTGAGTTTTTCAATTTGCTGCAGGGTCTGATCAGTTGCATCAAACTGCTTATTAAAATTTTTCAGAAGCTCAACTGAATCTTCCCTGTTACCTTTAAACCTATATGATTCCAGGTAAGAATCTCTCTCTTTTTTAGAAAAGGGATGAGTTTCAAAAAACTGGTTTATTGAGTCACTTTTCTTTGTGTAGTCGCTGAACAGTTTACTGAATGGAAGCTGTTCAAAAGGGATCGTACTGCAACAGTCCACGTTATCCTTTCAATTTTTGTATCTGATCACGGATTTTGGCCGCTTTCTCATAGTTTTCGGTTTTTATGGCGAGTTGCAGCTCTTGCTCAAGCTGTTCGAGTTTACTCATTTCTGTCTTTTTCTGAGTAGTTTTGCCGGATACAGGTTGGTCGATATTCTCAGCGGCAGCCTCTTCGGAAACAATGCCTGCTTCATCAAGCACATCGGGATGCACATAAATGGGAGCGCCAAACCGAATCGCCACTGCAATTGCATCACTTGGGCGGGCATCCAGCTCTACCCTTTCATCGTCACGTTCGTAGAGAATTTGAGCAAAAAAAGTGCCTTCACTGAGTTCATTAATAAATATTTGCTGTACCGATGAGTTAAAACTCAATACAATGTTTTTCAATAAATCGTGAGTCATCGGCCTCGGGGGTTTTATGCTTTCCAGCTCAAGAGCAATTGCCTGGGCTTCAAAAGTACCAATAATGATCGGAAGGCGTCTGTTTCCTTTTTTTTCATTTAATATCAGAGCATAAGCCCCGCCGCTGCTCGGACTGGTTGAGAGCCCGAGTATTTCCATCTCAATTTTCTGCACCAATTTCTCCGGTTTGAATTTCTATTTTTTTCAGCAAATGTAAATGTAACCATTTTTAGACTTCACATAAACAATATTATTAAAAGGACATAAGTTAAATTGATTATTACTGATGGTAAACTTTTCACCAATTTCTATTATTTATTCAGATTTCAACTGCTTAATATTTTGATTTGTATTATTGCACAGTTCTCTTACTTTTAAGATGATGAATATTAAGATAGAAGAAAAACGAAATCCGGGAACCGGAAACCCTTTAACAATTATCTCAGGCATCGGGCATAATCCACAGGTTATTGAAGATCTGGCAAAAGAACTTAAATCTTCTTGCGGTGCCGGCGGGCATGTTGAAGGGAAATCAATAATTTTACAAGGTTCTCACACAAATAAAGTGAAAAAAATTCTTGCGAAAAAAGATTACACATTTCGTTCGTAAAATGTTTAACAGATGAAAATATTTTGTAACATTTTTACTCCAAAATTCTCCTTTATAGAAACAATCAGAACAAATTCTTTGTCGGTAACTTTAAAAACGGGACAACGGTAGAGTGGCTATTACACCCAAAAAAATATTACTTGTAGAAGATGATGGCATTCAGCAAATCATTATGGAGAGGCTGATAAATAATCTTGGCCATACAGTTCTTGCTACAGCTTCGGACGGGGAATCAGCTGTAAATTCAGCGCTTAAGCTCAAAGGAGTTGATCTTATTATCATGGATATACGTCTTGGCAATAATATCGACGGAATCGAGGCCATGCAGCAGATCCGAAAAAAATCGAAGGTGAAGGTGATTTATGTGACCGGGAATTCAGAAAGCTTTACAAAAGAGAGGGCCAAAGCCACAAAGTATGAGGCTTTCATCGAAAAACCGATGACAAAAGATAAACTTGAAAGTGCTTTAAAAGACGCTTTTCCGGCATAACTATCCATCCTTTTTTCTTATCTTATCAGTTGATTAAATTTTTGGTCTGTCGTTAAACAGATTTGCTTATAATTTTATTCTGCTGATGCGCTCAATCCTGTTTTCACTTTTTGTGATTTTTCTGATTCCAGATATTCTGAATGGACAAATTGTCTCTGAGCCCAATTCAGATATACCTGACAACCCAAGGGTAGGGCTTGTGTTAAGCGGTGGCGGTGCAAAAGGAATTGCTCACATTGGGGTCCTTAAAATTTTGGAAGAAGCCGGAGTGCGAATTGATTATATAACGGGCACAAGCATGGGCAGCGTTGTTGGCGGGCTATACTCTATCGGCTACTCAACAGATCAGCTTACGGAGCTTGTAAACTCAAATGATTTTCTTGCTCTTTTTACAGAAAAACCAAGCTTCCGGTTTTCGTCCGTTTACCAGAAGGAGTTTAGCAACCAGTCAATTATCTCATTTCCGATTAAGCAGAAAGGTATTGACTTGCCGGCAGGTATTATCGAGGGGCAGAATTTGTATATGCTTTTTTCAAATCTGACGTGGCCCGCTCACGGTACAAATTCATTTGATTCCTTTCCCATCCCTTTCGCTGCTGTTGCGACAAATCTGGAAACCGGGGAGCCTGTAGTAATGCGATCGGGATATCTTCCGGATGCTATGAGAGCCAGTATTTCTATCCCTTCTATAATGACACCCCATACTGTGGATGGTAAACACCTGATAGACGGGGGATTGTCTCAAAATCTGCCGGTTCAGGAGGCCATAGATATGGGAGCCGACTATGTAATTGCGGTAAATGTTGCAGCTCCTCTTCAACCGATCGACAGTTTGAATACATTGACCGATATCTTTACGCAAACAATTAGTTTTCGTATTAATGAAGAGATGGACAATCAAAGCAAACTTGCGGATGTATTGATCTTTCCCGATAAAATCATGAACTATTCAATGGCCGACTTTGATGTAGCAGATCAGTTTATCCCAATTGGTGAAGAAGAGGCGAGAAAACATATGGAACTCTTCAAAAAGATCGCGGAAAAGCAGTCGGGTGAATACGTAAGGCAATCCTTCTCAGGTGAGGCCGCTTTGCCGCTCAACAGTATAGAGGTCGTTGGAAACAAGTCGTTAAGTACCGAATTTATTCTGAGTGAAATTGATATAGAAGCTGGCACGTTTGTTACTCCTGCCATTATAGAAGAACAGATTAACCGGCTCTACAGCACACAATTATTTGATCTTGTTACTTATCGGATACTTCCTGATACATCTTATTTTTACAATTTACAGATCAATGTTGATGAAAATGAAGAAGATATTTTTCGCATCGGTGCAAGAATTGAAACGGAAACCACCGCATCTGTCAATCTCGAATCAACCTTCAGAAATCTTTTATATGAAAATTCTGTACTGTATCTGAATGTCCGCCTGGGGAGCGAATTGAATACCATAGTTGATTTTTTAACCTTCGGCGGACAAGTTTCAAGAATTGGAGCACGGTTCAGGGCCGGTTTCTTTTCAGAAGATATCCGGTATTTTGAAAATTTTAGTCAGCAGGCAAATTTTACCAATAATATTATCCGAACGGAGTTTTCAATTGGCAATTATTTCAACAACACCTTTTTGCTTGAAGCAGGAATCAGAAATGATTTTGTCTATTTTTCAAATGAAGTGAACCGGGTGCTTATCCCTTTTTCCAATCAAAGTAATCATGCTTTGACCGGCCGGTTCTGGCTTAATACATTCGACCGAAAAGCATTTACCCGTCGCGGACAAAATATTCTGTTGGAAGGAGTTTTTAGCAATGATGTAATTTTTAGTCCGGTTGACTTTGGTGTAATACGCCTGTTCTGGGAAGGATATTTACCGGTATCGCCAACTCTTTCTCTCAGAAGCAGTTTCTATGCCGGACGAACTACAGGCAGTGAATTGCCATGGAATTACTGGTTCGGTCTTAACCGTTATGACCCAAAATTGGGATATCTCCGATTTGGCGGTTTTGAAAGATATGAGCTCACTTCCCGTAATCTTCAGATGATTACAGCAGGAGTACAATTAGAACCATTAAAAAATAAATTTTTGGAGGGCAATCTGTACTATGGCCGCACGCCGGATAAATGGGATATGAAACTTACGCAGGATAACCATTATGGCTTTAGCGCGGCTGCAGGATTATTAACAATTGCAGGTCCTGTAAAAGGTATTCTTTCTGCAAGTAATGAACATTCCATCAGGTTTGAAGTACAGATCGGCTATCATTTTTGACCCGGAATATTTAGCACTTTTTTATGGAAAAAATAACAAATGAAATAAAACAGATAGCAGAGGAGCTTGAAAAAAAACCTGAGGATGATAGTAAATGGAATGATTTGGGAATAGGTTATTATTTGCTTGGCGACTATGATCAGTCTGTTTCAGCACTGCAAAAGGCCCTGGAGTTCAATCCGCTCAAAGCCACTTATCATTTCAATCTTGGAAACAGCTTTGCTGAAAAAAATGAACCTGAGCAGGCCATTCATCATTATTTACAGGCATTGCATTTACAAGCGGATCATATCCCCTCTCTAAACAACCTTGCAGACCTGTACGAACATACCGGAGAACCTGAAAAAGCATTTGAACTTTTCCGGTATCTGACAAAAATCAGTCCGGAAGATCCACTCTCTTTTTTTAATCTGGGGAATTTCCACTTACGGCAAAACCGACATATTGAAGCTGCAAAATGTTATGAAACAGCAATAAACCTGGACCCGGGGTTTGCAGATGCCTATTTCAATATAGCCTGGATTCTTCAGAAATCCGGGGTTCCTCAAAAAGCATTGGAGTATGCTGAAATGGGTTTGAATGCAGAGCCGGAACATGAGGATTTGAAAAAACTTGCAGAGCAGCTGAAAAGCTAAACAAAAAGGCTCAACCCCGCGGCAAGTAAAAAGCCGGTAACAGAAATAATTGTCTCCATTACTGTCCACGATTGCAGAGTCTCTTTTTCAGACAACCCGAGGTACCTGTTCACCAGCCAGAAACCACTGTCATTAACATGCGACAAAATAGTAGCACCCGACGCAATTGCAAGCACTACCAGTGCAGTTTGTGGTTCGGAAAGTGAAAACTGCTCAATCACCGGGGCTGAAATGCCGGCAGCTGTAATCATTGCAACTGTGGCAGAGCCCTGGGTTACACGAACTGCACAGGCAATCAGGTACGCAAGCACTATCACGGGAAATCCCATGTCCGACATCGTAGCTGCCAGCAGGTCACCGACGCCGCTGTCAATAAGAATCTGCTTCAGTACGCCGCCTGCCCCTGTAATCAAAATGATAATTCCGGCCGGCTGCATAGCTTTAATACTTAGTTCTGACAGCTGCTCCCGGGTAGTCCCTCTTTTAGTTCCAAGCCAGTAAAGAGCCATTAACACGGCAATCGTCAAAGCAACAAACGGGTGACCCAGGAATCGCATTACATCTGTATGGATGCCTGCAGCAATCACCTGTTCATCCACCAACAAATTGGTGAGAGTATTAAAAAGAATCAGAACAAGAGGAATAGCTATAATTGCTGATATCAATCCGAATGACGGCAGTTCTGATTCATCAGAGACGCCTGATTCTTCCCATTCCATATAATCCGGAATTCCCACATGGATTTTTTTACTGATATATTTGCCAAAAACAGGCCCTGCAATGATGGCTGTGGGAATTCCGATAATCACACCAAATAAAATTACCCATCCCAGGTCTGCATTCACAATTTCAGCAACAGCAATGGGTCCGGGTGTGGGAGGTATGAAACTGTGGGTTACCGCAAGACCGGTCAAAAGCGGGATGCCGTAATAGAGCAGTGATTTTCCTGTTTTCTTTGCAAGAGCATAAACCAGCGGAACCAAAATAATAAAGCCGACATCAAAAAAAACAGGGATAGCTACCAGGAAGCCTGTTATCATCATGGCCCAAGATGCATTTTCATCACCAAATTTATTCAGCAGGTATTTTGCGAGTGACGAAGCACCGCCTGAATGTTCCAGAATCTGACCAAAAATAGCACCCAGCCCGACCACTGTAGCCACAAACCCGAGGGTACCACCCATGCCCTCCTGCATGCTCTCAAGAATCACATCTACCGGCATACCCGCTCCAATTCCAATAAACATGCTTGTGATAAGCAGTGCAATAAAGGCATTCAATTTAAAACGTGTTACCAGCAGCAACAGGAGAACTACACCAAAAAATGTAACAATCAGTAATTGTATTGCACCCATAAACTATCAGTTAGCTAAAGCAGAAATTGTAATAAAACCGTTATTTTAAAGGTTTTTGGATATTCATCTTTATTTATTCCACTCTGTGTGAAAAAATTCCCCCCGGTCTTTATCAACCCTTTCATAAGTATGCGCTCCAAAATAATCCCGCTGAGCCTGTACCAGGTTTAAGGGCAATTTTCCGCATCTCAATGAATCAAAATGGGCAAGCGCGGCCGACATAGCCGGAACCGGTAATCCTTTCAAAACTGCCAGGGAGACTGTATCTCTCCAGCCCTCTGAATTATTTTTCAACTGTCTGGCAAAAAAAGCAGATGTGAACAGGTGATCTATTCTATCCTCTTTCAGAAAAGATGATTCCGCCTCCTTCATCAATTCTGAACGGATGATGCAGCCCCCCTGCCATATTTTGGCGACCGCTGAAAGGTTTATCTTCCATCCGTTTTGAAGCGCAGCCTGCCTGATCAGAAAAAATCCTTCGCTAAGCGACATGATCCGTGAAGCTTTTACGGCCTGTTTGAGTTTTTCAACTACAGTATCACTGTGCGGCAGTTTATCAAACCCTGAAGTCCCAAAACGCTCGTGTGTATCCCTGCGGATTGAAACGTAGCCGGAAATAAATCTGCTGATCACCGCAGAAGTGGTTGCGGGGAGCGGAACGCTAAATTCAAGGGCATGTATCGACGTCCATTTGCCGGTTCCTTTCTGGCCCGCAACGTCCAGGATCTTTTCGAGCAGCGGTTTGTTATCTGAGTCTTTTGCATGCATAATTTCAGCTGTTATTTCAGTCAGGTAACCATTCAGAATTCCATGGTTCCACTCCTCAAAGAGAGCAGCCATCTTATCATAGCTATATCCAAGAAGGTCTCTCATAAAGTGATAACTTTCGGCGAGAATCTGCATATCGGCATATTCAATGCCATTGTGTACCATCTTCACAAAGTGGCCGGCACCGCCCTCTCCCATCCATTCGCAGCAGGGCTCACCAGCCGGATTTTTGGCAGCAATTTTCATCAAAAACGGTTTCACATCATTCCAGGCATCCGGATTTCCGCCGGGCATCAGCGACGGACCGTTTAGTGCTCCCTCTTCTCCGCCCGAAACTCCCATGCCTATGAACCGTAGTCCCTCGTTAGCCAGCTCACTTACACGGCGTTCTGTATCTTCGAAGTTTGAATTTCCACCGTCAATAATAATTGCACCTTCATTCAAAATCGGCTGCAGCTTTCCTATAACTTCATCAACAGCTTTTCCTGCCGGCACCATCAGGAGAATGATTCCCGGATCTGCCAGTGAACCCGTGAAATCGGCAATTGCCTCAAATCCGGTAATATTTTTATTCCAGGCTTCATTTTGAAGAAAATCTATCGTTACATGTTCTTCTCCCTCTGTAGTACGATTGTAGACCGAAACCTTAAAACCGTTCTTCTCAAGGTTAAGTGCCAGGTTTCTTCCCATAACCCCAAGGCCATACACACCAATTTGTGATTTCTTCTTACTTAGCATAATTAGATTATTATCGGGTTAACCGAATGTAAATGTAACGTTTCAGAATAGCCAATTCATTTTTAAACATCTATTTCTATCAGAGTTTTAAGAAAGCCTGCTTCATTCGGAAATCTTTTCTATAATTTCCTCAACAATCCGTGACGGTTCTTTATCAATCGGGATTACAATTGCATTTTCGGGCTCTTCAAGTGCATCGAATTGTGAGTTCAGAAGACTGGCCGGCATATAATGCCCCTCACGTTGTCGTAATCGTTCATCAATAAGTTCAGGCGTTCCCTTCAGGTAGATAAACTGAACCTTCGATTCCGGTTTCTTTTTCAACAGCTGCCGGTACTTTTTTTTTAATGCCGAACATGCCAGCACAGCTCCGCCTTCCTCCTCCCAGTTTTGAATATGACTTGCAAGATCCTCAAGCCAGGGCTTGCGGTCACTGTCATTAAGCGGTTGACCCGATTCCATTTTTTCCACATTCCTCTGCGGGTGAAAATCATCTGCATCATAAAACGGCAGAGTCAGTCTGTCAGCAAGCAGTTTTCCTACTCTCGTTTTGCCTGCCCCTGAAACACCCATTATTACATAGATCATATCATAGTTCTCATTCGTTACACGGAAAAACAGAATCTAATATTGTAAAATAAAGCAACAAACTCACAAAAATTCTGAACTTTGAATTCCTTTTCTTAAACTGTGTTTCGTAAACAAACAAGGAATTAAATACAATACAGGATTTATGAAACGTACCTTATTTTTCTCTCTATCTCTGCTTTTTCTTCTTTTCAGTTCATCAACTCTGCATGCCCAGGATCAGCATTTCTCCTACATGGATATTTTTGATCTTCAAATGGCCGGATCACCGGAAATATCTCCCGACGGCAGCAGAATCGTCTATCTTCGAAATCAATTTGATGTGATGGAAGATCGCCGCTACACCAATTTATGGCAAATCTCATTCACCGGTGATAATCATCAGGCCATTACGTCCGGTCTGAATTCTATCGGTAACCTTGCATGGTCTCCGGATGGAGAGAGACTCGCTTACACATCCTCTGAAGAGGGTTCAACCCAGATTTTTGTAAGATGGATGGATTCCGGTAATTCAACATCCATAACCAATGTCTCAAAAAGTCCGTCAAATCTGAGCTGGTCTCCCGAAGGCACACAGATTGCATTTACGATGAATGTACCTGATGAAAAACCAAAAATAGCCTCTGTTCCATCACCTCCGAAAGGTGCCAAGTGGGCCGATTCCCCGAAAGTAATTGATCATGTTCGTTACAGGGCTGACGGAGCCGGTTTCCTGGAACCGTCTCACACACATATTTTCCTGATATCAGCAGAAGGAGGTGCACCGCGACAAATTACAAGCGGAGACTTCAATCACAACTCTTTCAGCTGGTCTCCCGATGGTAAATCAATCATCTTGTCGGCCAACAGGTCCGAGAATGCTGATCTTGATCCGAACAATACACATATCTTTGAATTGAATATTGAAACCGGCGAGCTGAATAAACTTACCGATGGCCGGGGACCTCATAACAGCCCGAAAGTTTCGCCGGATGGTGAATTAATCGCATATACAGGATTTAAAGACCGGTTTGTTGGATACCAGCGCACCGGGCTTCACATTATGAACAGGGACGGATCAGACAAACGGGAGATTTCTGCTGACTTTGATTATGATACCGGCTCCCATACATGGGCTGCCAACAATCAAAGCCTCTTTTTCCAGTATGATGACCAGGGAACTACAAAAATTGGCAACAACCGTCTGAATGGAGAGGTCACTGCTGTTACTAGCGATTTGGGAAGCACTACAATTGGCCGTCCTTATGGCGGAGGCTCTTACAGCATTGCCGGTAACGGGCGGTTTGTATTTACAAAAGTTACGACCGATCGTCCGGCTGAACTTTCAACCGGCCACTTTCCGACGCGGCGGGCCATTACTCAGATCACAAATTTAAATGATAATTTCTTCAAAGCCAGAAAAACCGGGGCGGTTGAAGAGGTATGGTATAAATCATCATTTGACGGTATGGATATTCACGGCTGGATAATTACGCCACCCGATTTTGATCCGGATAAAAAGTACCCGCTCATTCTGGAAATACACGGAGGACCGTATGCCAATTATGGTTCAAGGTTCTCACCCGAGCTGCAGCTTATGGCTTCCGAAGGTTATGTAGTTCTCTATACCAATCCGCGGGGAAGCACCAGTTACGGAACCGAGTTTGCTGCTTACATCAACCACAACTACCCGAGCGAAGACCATGATGATCTGATGAGCGGAGTCGACTACATGCTTGAGCAGGGATATATCGATGAAGATCGTCTGTATATCACCGGCGGCAGTGGTGGCGGAGTATTAACTTCGTGGGCGATCGGGAAGACAGACCGGTTTGCAGCCGCTGTGGTAGCCAAACCGGTAATTAACTGGTACAGTTTTGCATTGACCGCAGATGCCTATCCTTTTTTCAGCAAATACTGGTTTACGGAAATGCCCTGGGATGATCCGGAGCAATACCACAAATTTTCACCTATCTCACTTGTAGGTAATGTCTCCACACCGGCAATGCTGTTGACAGGAGAAGCCGATTACCGTACGCCAATGAGCGAATCGGAGCAATATTACCAGGCCCTGAAATTACGGGGAGTTGATGCTGCTCTTGTCAGGATTCCCGGCGCAAGCCACAGTATTGCAGCCCGGCCAAGCAATTTGATACGGAAGGTGGGTTATATTGTAGGCTGGTTCAACAAATATTGACACATGGATAATGATCAGTTATCAATGAGGCTGGATACCTGGCGCCTGATGTCTCTCTATTTGTCATTTTTGTGTTCTGCTGCGCAAATAAGTCTTAAATCCTAATTGAAGAATTTATGCAGATAAAAAACATAGTAGAAACCTGTCTTTATGCATCGGATCTTAAGAAAGCTGAATGGTTCTATAGTGAGGTTTTGAAACTGGAGCCGGTTGCTTCTGAAGAAAACAGGCATGTTTTTTTCCGCTGTGGTGACGGGATGCTTCTGATTTTTAATCCGGGTCACACAAAACAGGAAAAGACCTTTATGAATGGAGATCTTATTCCGTTGCATGGCTGTGAGGGGCCCGGACACGTGGCATTTGGTATTAATCCTGAAGAATATGACTCGTGGAAAGAGAGGCTTGTAAAATTGAATATTGAAATTGAGTCGGAAGTAACCTGGCCTAACGGTTATAAATCTCTCTATTTTCGTGATCCTGCCAATAACAGTCTTGAATTGACCACGCCTGCCCTCTGGGAAAACTAAAAAGAGCCTGTTGCATAACAACAGGCTCTTAAGGATACGTGGGTAGCAGTCTGTATTAAATCATTAATTGGTTAGTTATCATCATCGTCGTCGTCTTCATCGTCGTCATCTTCATCCTCATCATCGTCGTCATCATCATCATTATTCTCCTCAAACGCCTCAAATGAATTCTCTATATTTTCATTGATGGTTTCCAGGTTTGCAAAATCTTTCGGATCAAGGTCGGTGCCATCAGATCCCCTGAACCAGTCTGACACATCCACAGATATAACCAACAGAGCATCATCAGATTCTGAAATATCAAGAGGCGGATTCAGATCTAGTTCCAGTTCAAAATCCTCATCTGAACGAAACATGAAAGGCTCATTATTGTATAAACCTTTCACCACAACTGAGTAGCTTCCGGTTTCATCCCTGAAATCAGGATCTGAAATGTTTTCATCCGACTCCGGCTTCTCTATTTCAAGTTCAAACTCGTCATAGAAACCGGCCGGAATTTCAGATTCAGTGAGAGTTAACGGACTTCCATCCAGCGGCAGACTAATTATAAATGCTTCACGCTCAAAATCGAGTGAATCTTCATCTGCGCTCTCAAGCTCCATTTCGTCAACAAATAATTTTACTTCCTGAATTGCAGCCGTATTGACAGAGGCACCATCCGTGGATGATGCCGTCATCTTGGCCTGGGTTGATGTTTGGACTTTCATCTGAAGCTCAACAGTTGAAGGACCATCTGAGTCAGAGCCGGCTATATCACAACCGGTGATGATTAAACTTAAAGCAGCCAATAAACTTAAAAGGGGTTTTAGTGATTTCATTGTATGTAGAGGTTATTTTTGATTTGTTTATACATCGTCATTTGTTGTATTACACATAACCCCGCATCTACCCCTAATACAATAAACTTCTTTTTAAATCCCTGAAATTATAATATTCCAGGAATTGTGAAGTTTTGAATATTATTCGGATTTTACCACCTCTGTTTGGTACATTTACCACATACACAATTTTAAATCCTAAGATTTAACTTCAATGGTTCTTCCTGTTCGACAAAGTGATATATATGGCGGTCTTGCTGAAATCAGTGGTTTGGTGCGCCTGAAAGATGAGACCTTAATCATTGAATACCAGGTGCAGGATGAGCTGTTCGGGATGCTTCAGTCTGATGTCAAAAATGTAAAACTCCCTCTTGGAATGATCGACTCTGTCGAAGTTGAAAAAAGATGGTTCAGGCACCGGTTTCAAATATATTTAAACCAGCTTCCCAACACTGAAAAACCACTCACTATCGAGGGTAACTGCTTATCATTTTTGATTAAGAAGGCAGATAAAGAGAGAGCACTTTCGCTCAGATCCAGGTTGATGATGCAGGTTTCTGAACAGAAATTAAAGGACCTTGACATGGAACTGAATCAGGACACGGAATTGAACGAAAAAAAAGAAAACGCCAAACCGGGATATGAGAAAATAGAAATAGATGAAACGGAAGAGGCAGAATCAAGATTGAAAAACATCCTCAGAAATAACCCGCCGGATTCATCTAAATAAGAGTAACCCCGCACTGCTTTTGAAGCTATCGTTTTTTGGTAAAGAGACCCACAATTACCACAAAAATAACAGATCCTATAATTGACCAGATAATCGGAAACGGACTTCCGCCAACTTCAATAGTAAACAGTTCGGGCAATCCAAGCTTCACACTCAGCCACGATCCGAGAAGTGCCCCGATAAAACCAACAACAATGGATACAACACATCCTCCACGGCTCATTCCGGCTATCGACTGACCGATAGAACCACAAATCCCGGCAATTAAGAGCAAAAGTAAAAATTCAAGTAATCCCATAATCAGATATTGTAATTTATATTTTAAAAAAGAATTAACTTTGATTCACAGTTTATAATTTAACGATCTGATTAATCCCCTTCGTTATCTTTAAAATGTTACTATGCTACGAGAATTACAACTGAGAGTTTCACCTGAAGCTGCAAACCGGGCTGAATTTCTGGAAAAACATGTTTCAGACCATTCCGGTATACCGGTATCTGATATACGTCATATTGAAATTTTACGCAGGTCTGTGGATGCCCGGCAAAGAAAAGTGATGATAAATCTGAAGGTCAGGGTTTATGTTGACGAGGATTTCGTTGAAAAAGCGGTCCGCCCGCCTGATTACTCAAATGTTGATAATTCCGAAGAGGTGATCATTATCGGTGCAGGTCCCGCCGGGTTATTTGCTGCCCTTACATTAATTGAAAATGGCAAAAAGCCGGTTATTATTGAGAGAGGAAAGGATGTCAGAAACCGCATCGCTGACCTGAAAAATATAAATGTGAACCACATAGTAAATGAGGACTCTAACTACTGCTATGGTGAGGGAGGTGCCGGAACTTATTCTGATGGAAAACTCTACACAAGAGCTAAAAAACGCGGAAACATCCGGCATATACTGGACCTCCTGGTCAGTTTTGGAGCAACCCGGAATATTCTTGTTGAAGCTCATCCTCATATCGGAACGAACAAATTGCCGGGGATTATATCCAACATCCGGAATTTTATCCTCGAGCGTGGCGGTGAAATCCATTTCAATTCACGGGTAACCGATTTTCTATTGAATGGCAATCAGATTACAGGTGTAAGAACGCTTCAAGGGGATAATTTCAAGGCAAAGAATGTAATCCTGGCAACAGGACATTCTGCAAGAGATATTTTTGAACTGCTGCAGCACAAAAAGATTGAAATTGAGCTAAAGCCGATGGCAGTTGGAGTACGGGTTGAACATCAGCAATCGCTGATTGATCACATTCAGTACGGCACCAAAAATCGAAGCAAGTGGCTCCCTCCTGCCGCCTATAGTATTGTGAAGCAGGTGAGCGGTCGGGGTGTTTACTCATTTTGTATGTGTCCCGGCGGTGTGATTGCGCCTTGCGCAACAAAGCAGGAAGAGATCGTAACCAACGGCTGGTCCTCTTCACGAAGAGCCCGGTCTACTGCTAATTCCGGGATTGTTGTAGAATTGCGAACAGAAGACTTCAAAGAGTTTGCTGCTTTCGGACCACTTGCGGCCATGGAATTTCAGAAATACATTGAAAGAGAGTGCTGGCTTCAGGGCGGCAAATCCCAAACCGCTCCTGCCCAGAGACTGGTTGATTTTACTGACGGAAAGATCTCTTCCGATTTGCCAAAAACATCTTACTCGCCCGGTATCACATCTGTAAATTTGGAATCTGTTTTACCAAAAAATATCTACGAAATACTTCAGGTTGGATTCAGGGAGTTCGACAAGTCTATGCGCGGCTACCTCACCAATGAAGCTGTAGTGCACGCGCCTGAAACCAGGACATCATCACCGGTTCGGATTCCGCGGAATAGTGATACACTCCAGCATATTCGAATTCAGGGTTTGTACCCTTGTGGTGAAGGTGCAGGGTTTGCAGGCGGAATTGTGTCTGCTGCACTTGACGGACGAAGGTGTGCTTTCAAAATTTGCAGTTCTGTTTAAATCACACTGTGAAATGAACCGGATGAGTTATTTGGAGATCAAAGAACATAAGGCTATAATTAATGATAAGCTCTGAAGTCAGTGGCTTTCAAACCAGATTTATTATTTTTTTATTGTAAAAACAGATGAAAACTATCCTTCTGAACTTATTAATGATTGCATTTTTAACTATACCTCTGTCCGCCCAGGAGGCTCCCGATGCAAGAGAACTGACAAATTTATTGGAACATTTTCTGGACGGTGCTTCGGAGAATAATATTCAAATACATGAACGCTTTTGGGCTGATGATCTGATTTATACAAGTTCATCGGGAGTCCGTATGACAAAAAAGGATATTTTAGAAGGCCTTAAAAATTCACCTTCACCTGATCAGCAGGAATCCTCACATGTTTACAGTGCAGAAGATATCCAAATACAGCAGTACGGAACTACAGCTGTTGTAGCCTTCAGGCTCGTTGCTGTAACCGGTAAGGGAGAGAAAAAAGAAATATCGGAGTACCTGAACAGCGGAACTTTTTTAAATCGGGATGGTCGATGGCAGGTTGTAAACTGGCAGGCTACTAAAGTACCCTGACCCGGATTTATAGTTTCAAAAAACGGATTTCATAAACAAGTAACAGAGGTTCATTTACATCACGTATTCATTAATTTACAGGGAGATACAAAATGAAAAAAGCTTTAAAATTTATTCTTATCCCGGTTGCAGCTCTTATTCTGATTGCAATCATACTTACATTTACGATCGACAGCATTGTCCGGTCAACGATTGAATCCCGGGGAAGTGAAATACTTCAAACAGAACTATCCATCAACAATGTCAACATCTCACTGTTTGGCGGCACCGGTTCGATCGAGGGACTAACCATTGCCAATCCGGATGAATTTGAAGGCGGTGAAGCATTGACAATCTCTTCCATCCAAATGAGCCTGGATCTGTCAACAATTTTATCAGATACAGTCGTGGTAAACCAGCTTACTATCCGGGAAATGGATGTTAACTATCGACTGAAAGCCACCGGCAGCAATCTCGGAAAACTGCTGGATAATCTTGAAAGTTATTCGGCAGATACTGAAGATGATGCTGAATCGAGCATGATTATTGAGCTGTTTGTAATGGAAGAATCAACGGTTAGTATTGACACACAATTTGAGGAGCTGCAAACCATAAGTGTAACTCTGCCATATATTGAACGCGAAGGAATTGGCCGCGGCGGCGATCAGAGTGTTAGCCAGGTGGTGAAATCTGTTCTCGAAATTATCATCACCCGGGTATCTGACATCGCCTTTGATGCAGTAAAAGACGAAGGTGCAGAAAAGATCTTGGACAGAGCAGGTGATGCGATTAAGGATCTGTTTAACAACTAAGATTTTCCGCGTACTCTGCTCCTTGGCGCCCTTTGCGTGAAACCCCCAGAGGAATAAATTATAGTAAGGAAGTATAAACCTGTTGAAGTGTCAGTAAAAAACGATTACGTGTTTCGTTCAGCCAGTTTGCGGTCCATCATTAAGAGCGCTGCACCCTGGTCTCCTACAAGTTTGAGCTGTTCCAGGATTTCTGTTGCTGCATTTTCCTCTTCCACCTGCTCTTCAATAAACCAGTGCAGCATCACCTGGGCCGGGTAATCATCTTCTGAGAGAGCGATTTTATACAATTTGTGTATCAGTGCTGTGACTTTCTTTTCATTCTCTAATGCTTTTTGAAAAACATCAACCGGGGAGTCAAAAGTTTTGGGTGGCTTATCTATCGCCAAAAGTTCAACTTCAGCACCCCTCTCCTGCAAAAAATCATAAAACTTCATTGCATGCTCGCGCTCCTCTTCACTTTGACTTTTCATCCAGGAGGCAAATCCATTCAGGTTTATCGATTCACAATAGGAAGCCATAGAGAGGTATAGATAGGCTGAATCCAGCTCATATTTGATCTGCTCATTAAACGCTCTGTTTATTTTTTGTTTTGCCATAATATGTGCTTTAAAGTTTTGAAAATTGTAAGAATAATCTTCTTCACGATAATAAATTTTAGCGGTTCCGCAAAATATCAAACCGTTCAGTTTGATTGGTATTTATCACCGGAAATGTAACACAACTCATCAAAGTTTTGATATATGATTCTTTACTTGCCAGGAAACCCGTTCCAGGGAGCCCGCATGTTTGCAGGATTTAAGTCGTGGATGGAAGCCACCCCTCGCTATCCGCTGAACGCGGAAGTAGCGGGTTCTTTCCCGGGAGGGTATTTTATTATCCACAAATATATGCCTCGTATACTATTACTTAGTTTACCTCATAAGTTTTAGAGATTTATTCCATAAAGCTGCTGGGTAATACAGTGAATGCTTCCCTGCCCCCACACCAGGTCATTGCATACTACTCCCCTGATTTCATAACCAGGAAATTCTGACTGAAAAAGTTCAAGTACCCGGTCATCGTATCTCTCATCATACAGAGGAAACAGTACAAGACCATTGGCAATATAAAAATTGGCATAACTTGCCGGTACATATTCAGAACCATCAACCGTTGTACCCACTATTTTTGTCTCCGGCAGTGGTAAAATCACTATCTGAAACGGGTTCCCCTCTTTGTCAGATGATCTTTCCAGGATTTCAAGATTCTGCTTCAGTGCCGGATAGTTGATATCACTCTCATTTTCAGGAAGAGAGGCAACGATCCTGTTTGCACCTGTAAACCGGCACAAATCATCAATATGGCCGTCCGTATCATCCCCTTTCAGCCCGTTTTTTAGCCAGATAATTTTTTCGGCACCAAGATATCCCTTCAATTTATTCTCAATTTCCTCTTTACTAAGATCCGGATTCCGATTGGGATTCAGTAAAACGGATTCTGTTGTCATCCCAACGCCATCTCCGTTTACATCAATCGAACCACCCTCCAGGATCATACCCGGTTCAAAGCGTTTGATTCCAAACTCTTCAGCTATTTTTTGGGGAATCCGGTTATCATCATCATAAGGCGGGTATTTGCCTCCCCAGGCATTATAGTCCCAATCCGTGATGGCGAATTCAGGAATACCGTTTGATTGTTTTTGAATGAATATGGGTCCGCAGTCCCGGGCCCAAACATCGTTCAGCGGAACCTCCCGGATATAAATATGGCTGAGATTCATCTCCTGCTCTTTCAATCTCTTTTCTGCACGTTTGGCAATATCTGAATTTTCAGCAAATAACAGAACCGGTTCAAACCGGTGCAAAATATCTATAATATTTAGATAAACATCCTCTGCCCTTTTCAAACGTTCACCCGGCCAGGTTTCACGGTTCGATGGCCAGTGCAGCAACGTTGCTGAGTGGGATTGCCATTCAGGCGGCATAGCATAGCCCAGCTCTTTGGGAGTTCGGTCAGATTTTTTTTCCATGAATCTCTTTATGCTGTGTTATTTTAAAAATCTCTTTACCAGCGGCTGATAGGTATCAATACGCCTGTCCCTGAAAAATGGCCAGATTTGTCTCTGTTCTTCAATTTGACTAAAATCGCAGTTTGCCGTAACGATCTCTTCATCTTCTCCGCCTTCAGAAATCACCTGGCCAAATGGTCCTGCTACAAATGAACGGCCCCAAAACCGGGTGCCGTTCTCAGTCCCAACCCTGTTGATCGAGGCCACAAAACATCCGTTTGATATGGCATGACTCCTCTGAATCGTTTGCCAGGCATCCAGGAATTCAGCTTTTTCTGTATCACTCTCATCGGGCAGGGTTCCGATAGCTGTGGGATAGATCAGAATGTCGGCACCCATCATAGCTGTTAATCGGGCTGCTTCCGGAAACCACTGGTCCCAGCAAATGAGAGTACCTATTTTCCCATATCGCGTTTGGAATACTTTATAGCCGAGATCACCTGGCGTAAAATAATACTTCTCATAAAACCCCGGATCATCCGGAATATGCATTTTGCGATACTTCCCGGCAACGGATCCATCTGCATCGATCACGATCATGGAGTTGAAATACAAGCCGGGTGCGTGTTTTTCAAAAAAAGGGACTGTAATAACCGCCTCGTTTTCAGCAGCAATCTTCATCATTTTTTTAACAAGAGAGCCTTCGGAGTCCTCAGCCCATGCAAAATATTTCCGGTCTGTCTCCCTGCAAAAATAGATAGTGTTGAAGAGTTCCTGCAGACATATGATTTGAGCTCCTTGCCGGGCGGCTTCTTTAACAGACGTAATCGTATCTGCAATATTTTCATCCGGTTTTTCCGAACAGGACTTTTGAATCAATGCAATTTTAGTCATAAAAAAGAAATTTGACTGGATTTGAGAATAAAACCAAAGTTATCAGTTTTATTTCTAATTTTTCCGGAGTTCTGTAAAAAATTAAAAAAGTGATCGCATAAAATAATTAATTGTTACTATTTGTATCTTTAGCGATCAGAAAAGCGCTTTTTTAGATAAAGCCTGGCTTTATATCGTCTTGAGAAATATAACAGAGAACTAAAATTCAAAATCAAAAATAGTTCGCACATGAGTACAACTTATGAACATCATCCGAAAAGCAGTACAGACCTCAGTTACCTTGGCCTTTCCGGAAATAACACATTTTGGAATCTGACTCCTCCTGAACTCTATGAGCATGCAATCCAAAATGGCGAAGGAATCCTTACTGATGATATGGCCCTTCGCGTACTGACCGGAAAGTATACCGGAAGATCCCCAAAAGATAAATTTACAGTTGCAGAATCCACTTCAAAAGATGACATCGACTGGAATGATATCAACCAGCCGGTTTCGGAAGAGGTTTTTGATAGTCTTCATAAAAAAATGGCCGGCTACCTGGAAGATAAGCGTCTTTATGTAAAAGATGTTTACGCCGGTGCCGATCCGAAACACAGGTTAAATGTGAGGGTTGTAAGTACAGAGGCGTACCACGCTCACTTCACCCATAATATGTTTATCCTGCCGGACAAAGAGGAGCTGAAAAGTCATAAACCTGAGTTTACCGTACTGGCTGCACCCCATTTTCATGCCGATCCTGAAATTGACGGAACACGGACCAATACATTTATCTTCTGTAATTTTAAGAAAAGCCTGATTTTGATTGGCGGCACTCTCTATTCAGGTGAAGTCAAAAAAGGGATATTCTCTGTCATGAACTATTTGCTCCCTAAAAAAGGTATAATGGCCATGCACTGTTCTGCAAATATGGATCAGGATGGAAAAACAGCTATCTACTTCGGACTTTCGGGAACAGGAAAAACCACACTCTCTGCTGACAGTTCAAAAATTCTTATCGGTGATGATGAGCATGGCTGGAGTGAAGACGGGATCTTTAATTTTGAAGGCGGCAGTTATGCAAAGACAATCAACCTGTCGGAAAAAAAAGAGCCGGAAATTTTCAAAACAACGCAATTGCCCGGTACCATTCTTGAAAACGTAGTTTTGGATGTTGACCGGAAACCCGATTTCGATGATGATTCGTTTACTCAAAATACGCGATGCGCCTACCCGATCCACTATATTGACAATGCAAGTGATACAGGAATAGGAAACCATCCCAAAAATGTCATTTTCCTGACAGCCGATGCTTTCGGGATTTTACCCCCCATATCAAAGCTAACACCTGAACAGGCTATGTATCATTTCATCAGTGGATATACAGCGAAAGTGGCCGGAACAGAGCGCGGTGTAACTGAACCGCAGGCTACCTTTTCGGCATGTTTCGGATCACCCTTTATGCCGCTTCACCCCACCGTTTATGCAGAGCTGCTTGCCAAAAAAATCAAAACACACAATTCCAATGTATGGCTGGTTAACACCGGGTGGACAGGCGGACCGTTTGGAGTCGGATCCAGGATGAATCTGCCGCATACCCGCAAAATGTTATCGGAGGCCATTGAAGGAAACCTTGATGATGCAGAGTACTACACGGAACCTGTATTTGGCTTGCAGGTACCCAAACACGTAGATGGCGTTCCCGATTCCGTTCTGATACCACGTGAAACCTGGGAGGATCCGGACGCATACGATCAAAAAGCGAAGAAGCTTGCAGATATGTTCAAAGAAAACTTTAAAAAATTTGAAGATGAAGCGAGTGAAGCATTGATTGAAGCGGGTCCGTTGATATAGAGTATGGTCAGGTTTTTGGAGTGTGTTGTTGTAGTTGGCAGTAATTGAGTAAGAAGTATGTAGTATTTAGTAGGTAGTATTTTTGCTTGTTTGATTTTCAAAGTTTTTGGGTAATTCAATAATACGAGTTTGGCGGCGTAGGAACGGGAAGGGATATTTCGTTTGGAAAAACTCTCCTGCTGCAGGCCTTCAGCCTGCCTGGGCTTTCCGCGCATTTGTCCACCGGGGCGCTGCCCCGGGCTATGTTGCATCAGGCTTTCAGCCTGGGAATGCCGCACAATTCCCTGCTAAAGCTTAAGCGGCGGGCAATGGATGTTGTTCTGTAATGCTCCGGGAAGCCGGATGGTTCTGTATTCTGGGATCGTGTAACGATTCTGCGATTCTACATTTCTCCGCAGATTTCACTCCGTCTCCCCTTCACTCCCTCACTCAGTCCCTCCTTCTCCACTACGATTCAACAACCCAGCTATGGCGGCGTTAGAACATATGTTGCACAGCAGGAATTTGATACGCCGCCCTCATCCAACCAGTCGCACTGTCATCAGTCAGGTGACAGACGCAGTTCTGACCGCAGCACCGGCCAAAATAATAATTTAAGGCTAATTTACTTAGACCGGTGCGAAGTGGAGGAAACTTCTTCTTACGGGCAGGAGCATCAATCAGGGACCAGTCAGGAGACAGACACAGTTTCGACCAAAGTCCTGAAATTGCTTTTCTTTTAGGCGCAGTAGAGAAATCTTCAATTAAATGGTTGCAAATTATTGCCAAAATCCGGGAGATCTCTCCATGCGTTCGCTCCGCTCACTTTGTCGAGATGACAGAATGCTTTGTGGTCGAAACGCGGCGCCCCAACACCCGACCATGCGCAACATTCTTCACCGCGCCGCGAAAATGCAAATCACCCTCTCTCCCTTTCTCTCAGTCTCTCAGTCTCCCCTGCTGCAGGCCTTCAGCCTGCCTGGGCTTTCCGCGCATTTTTCCAGAGGCTGTCCAAAAAGTGTAGTTGACCGCAGATTTCACTCCGTCTCCCCTTCACTCCCTCAGTCTCCCTCTGCAGTTCCACAGCCATAGTTCTACATCTCAACCCACGCAGGATCCAGCCACCATTATTCGCCAGACGACTGCAATCTTGCAGATTTTGGTGGGTTTTTCACCGGAGTCGTGAGGCGAAAACCAACGCCCCTGCCAGGCGCAACATTCTTCCCAGTGCCGAGAGGTTAGTAATCAATAAATCACTTGAGATCGAATTAATTTGCATTCGTTAAAATAATATAATTCATCATTGTGACTGTTGACACTGAAATTGTTCAGACTCAATGATCTATTTTATATGGACTTAGCTCTCCCACAACCTCAACTGTGCGATAAAATTAGAGGTTTCTTACAATCTTTGATCCAATTTTCAGAATCCATTTCTTGTGAGTGAAGCAAGTAAAGAGTCATGCAGGAGAACAAATTTACTGAATCAATTTTATTGATAAATAACTACAGATATTCAAAAATGAGACAACTGATCCTTTTAATTTCAATATTCCTGACTTTTTCAGCAGCTGCTTACAGCCAGCATACAGACAGCTGCAGTGCTACGGTTCAATACGAGGTTAAAAAAGGTGATTTCCTCTATAAAATAGCTGTTGAATTTGGTGACGCCCGTTTCTGGGAACCTATATACATCGCAAACGCTGATCGGATGGCCAACCCAAACCTGATCTTTCCCGGACAGAAAATTTTAATTCCGGCCAGTATTGCAGGCTTTTCAGAAAGCGGACAATCAGCCGGCGCCGTGCTTGAAAATCCATTCTGTGAAAAAACCGAGATCCCGGTTGCATCTGTGGACAGGCAGTTTCTTGTTCGTTTCCGTCTTGATGACTTCATTGCCAAACATTCAAAAGCAACTGAATCTGAAAAACCTGTAACTGCTTTGATTGATACACTTACCGAAGATGAAAAAATGGAAGAATTTCGCAAGGCTTTTGAATCACTTGTAAAAGCCGGCGAAAAACCGGAATCCGTTCAAAGTGAAAAAGAGAAGATTGTCCGTATGGAAGTTGACGGTATGATACTGGACGAAACGATATCCAAAATCGGGCGTGATTTTTACAACATTTTTTATCAATACTGGCAGGCACCACCTGAGGCTTATAACTTTACTGTAAGAATTTCTGAACAGCCTGCACCCAATTTAGGCACCATGGTATCAGTCACCGTAAATGATACAAAGACATTCCAGTCCAGGTTACAGCCGCGTTTTGATACAATTGAAGAAGCGGGTAAACAAGCTGTTAGGATGTCACATCACTATCTTAAAAACAATAAGAATCAATTTATCATCTATTAATTAATAATAAGCAACAACAGATACGAATGATGAAACAAATTCAAACCATATTATTTTCTCTGTTATTTCTTTGTGTGTACGGCGTCACTGCTCTTTCGGCCCAGGACTTGGTTTACACACCGAAGAACCCCGCCTTTGGCGGCAGCCCGATCAACTACCAGTGGCTGCTTAACTCGGCCAACACCCAGAACAAGTTTACCGGCAGCAGCGACGCCTCCCGCTTCCAGCGTGATCCGCTCGAGGACTTTCAGAACTCCCTGCAGCGCCAGATCCTCTCGCAGTTGACCCGCGACATCGTGCGCAACCAGTTTGGCGAAAACGGCCAGCCGGCCGAGGACTCCCGCTTTGAATTCGGCGAGTTTACCATCGACGTAACCCCGGGCCCCGACGGCGTGCAGATCCGCATCTTTAATATCCTGACCGGCGATGAAACCAGTATCACCATACCAAACTTTTAGTCTATGAACCGTCTCTTGCAACATATCATCATCCTTTTTGCCCTCAGCGGACTGCTTTGGGGCTGTGCGGGTACACTGCAGCCCATGCACACCGATGAGGCCACCCGCGGGATCGTCAGCAAGTCCTTCCAGGACCTGACCGAGCTGCCCGCCCCGCAGGAGAAGGTTGTGGCCGCCGTCTACCGCTTCCGCGACCAGACCGGCCAGTACAAACCCTCCCAGAATATTGCCAGCTGGTCGACGGCTGTCACCCAGGGAGCCACCTCCATCCTGATCAAGGCGATGGAAGACTCCGGCTGGTTTCTGCCCATTGAGCGCGAGGGGATCTCCAACCTTTTGAATGAACGCCAGATTATCCAGTCGATCCGAAGCCAGCACTCCGGTCCGGACGGGCCGGCCCCGCTGCCGCCGCTGCTCTTTGCAGGGGTGATGCTCGAGGGCGGTGTGATCGGATTTGACTCGAACGTGGTGACCGGCGGGATGGGCGCCCGCTACCTGGGCACCGGCGGGTCCAACAACTTCCGCAAAGACCAGGTGACCATCTACCTGCGGGCGGTATCCACCCAGAGCGGGCGGGTGCTGAAGACCGTGCACACCACCAAATCGATTATCTCCCAGCAGCTGGAGAGCGGCATCTTCCGCTTTATTGACACCGACCGCCTGCTGGAGGCCGAGGCCGGCTTCACCTACAACGAACCGCCGGTGATGGCTGTCACCGAAGCGATTGACGAGGCCGTAAAGCTGCTGATCCTGGAAGGCATTGAAGACGGCGTATGGGCCGCGCAGGATACCGCCCAGGTAGCCGCCTACCGGCAGAAGCATCAGTTTGAAAAAGAGAAAGAGGAGCAGCTGCAGCGCGACTACTTCGGCTTTATGGAGCGCAGCACCCTGCGCCGGGGATGGTTTATCAGCCCGAGCGTGTCGGTGGCCGGACATGAAGGCAATTTCTCGAACACAGACACCAGTCCGGGCGTAAGCCTGCAGGTGGAGCGAAGCATCTCGCGGCTCTTTTCGGCCAAGGCCAACTTTCAGCGGACCAGCCTGGGAGCGGAGGGAACCTTCTCGGAGCCGGTAAGCGTGGGCGAGCTGCTGCTGAACCTGTACGCCACGCCGGAGTACAGTCTCTCTCCGTTTATTGCGGGCGGGGGCGGAGTGATAGCCTACGACCAGCAGCATGAGTTCCTGGACCGGCAGTTCTTCCCCACCCTCTCCGCGGAGGCGGGATTTGACTACCGGCTGAACGATTTCTTCGGGGTTCGCATCAGCGCCAACTACCGCTACCTGCTCTACGACGGGGTGGACGGTGTGTCGCAGGGATCCTACAACGACCAGGTCTGGAGCGCCAATGCAGGCATTATTTTCAATCCAAAGATTTTCAGGCTATTGAACGGACGATGAATGTAATTATATGGAAACAAACAGATTTTATACAGATAATTTTTAACACGTAACTTTGATATAACCAAAACAGAAAAGAAAATTTGAACAGATAAAAATATTTTAGGGATGTAAAAAGCGCAAAACGACGCCGGGGATATTTATCTGAAAACAGATAAATTCGGACACCACGACGCCGTCTTGCATGGAAAAAGTACAAATTTTTTCCATTGCATACCATAGCTGCGCTTTTTCTCTCCTTACCAAAAAACTCACACATAACCGTGAGATCCTGTTTTATGATACAATACAGATTCATAAAGCGGGAAATCTTAACAACTAAAAACAAACCATAGGAGATACTATGAAAAAGCTAACAACACTAATCGCGGCCTTTCTGTTTACCGCAGGTATGGCGTTTGCGCAGAGTAATGAGGCAACTATTGATCAAATAGGTGATGGCAATAACAGTGACATTGAACAAGATGTTTCTTTCAGCAATGGCCACGTAGCCGCAACCGTTCAAAATGGTAACGGAAACCAAAGCAATATTTTCCAGGAACAATCTTCTGCTGAAGCTTTTGTATCACAAATTGGCGATGCTAATATAAGTGATTTAAAGCAGGCAGGCTACAATGATGCTGATGTTAGATTTATTGGAAACTCAAATATTCTGGGTTCTTACAGTAATTTAGGATCCGGAGTCGCATTCCAGAAGAATGGAAGTGGAATATTTTCAACTGGGTTTAATAAACTGACCTTAAGAGCAGAAGGAAATAATAACTTGTTTGGTTTAAACCAGGAAGGTGGAACTGAAGCAAGAATTGGCGTATTAGGAAATAGAAACGAAGTAAGTCTATTTCAGCGTGACGACAATTCTGCAAACAGTACTTTTGCCAGAGTTGATATTGATGGTAATCGTAATACTGTTGATGTGAATCAGGGCAATGGACTTGACGAAACAGATAATTTTACAAGAATTGATATAATGGGAGATCTCAATACCAGTTCTGTAATGCAATCAACTTCTTTTAACACTGCCCGAGTGACGGTCAATGGAAATAGTAACACGTCATCAGTAATTCAAAACTGAGGCATTCATTACTAATGAATTGTGCAGTTTAAACTGCACAATTCATTTTTTATAAATTCATTATGTTCAAAATATCTTTCATCTTTATTTTTATTTTTACATGCAATTATCCATGCTTTTCCCAATCAACCAAAACCGTTACTACATCAGGGACCGGCCATGAAGATCTGATCATTCAGAAAGGTGATCAGCAATCGGCGGATTTGAACCAGGAGGGCGAGCGGCAGCGTGCTTTTATTTTCCAGGCGGGATTTGGCCAGGCGGCGAATGTGAATCAATCCGGAAGCAGCAATCTTGCCTTTATCTACCAGATGCTGAATGTGAAGAGGGACAGCACACAGATAGCAAGGCTGACTCAATCGGGGTTTAATAACTTTCTGTATGTGAACCAGTCGGAGTTAAACCGTGCCTCTTTTTCTCAGAACGGCACAGGCAATACCATTTTTTATTATCAAAATTCGGATAGTTCTAAAACAAAATCTTCAAAAACAACCATTACTCAAAAAGGAGACGGAAACCGTGCAACCGTGATCCAAAACTGAATGAATCCTGCACTGCAAAGTGGAATTCCTCACTTAAATAATTTAAATTAAAATACCATTATGAAAACACTGATTCACATACTGCTCATTACTTTCATCACAGGTATTGTATCTGTAACTGCGCAAACAGCGGATCGCGATGTAAATGTGTTTCCGGAACAGGTATCCATTGAGCACAATGAAGCGGTAGAACGATTCAGCCGGGATTTGACCCTTATACTCACAAAACAGCTTACAGGTGCAGAAGCACTGAATGACGCGGTAAATTCAGCCGACCAGGTTGCCATTATCAATCAGTTTGGAGATAATAATGTCGCTGAAATCTTCCAGTCCGGGTTTGGAAATTTTGCGCGAATTGATATTGAAGGCAACCGGAATAACGCCGGCATTGAGCAGAGGGGAGATGAAAATCAGGCATTCCTGGGTATTATTGGCAATGATAATGTGATCAGTCTTCTGCAAGATGGCAATAATAACATCTTCAACAGAACTTTTACTGAAAGCGGATTTAACGCCGGACCGTTTGTACAAACAGGAAACAACCTCAACATCCAGGTTACCGGTTCGGGCGGTATCCCAATGATTATCGAACAGACCGGCCAGGGTGCAGGAATTATTATCCGGAATAATTAAGTGTTCCGGGGAAGGTAAGCGTGCAGGCGGTATGTAAGTTGTTGCATCCGGATCAAATGTAGTGAAGACGGAAAACGCAAAAGTGAAAATTGGCAATACTAAATAAACAAACAGGGATGGATGCCTTGTTTGGGATCAAACCTTAAATAAATCATCTCGGAATTACAGACAGTTACTCCCTTCTAAAGACCAGATTTATGAATTACTTTAAACCAATCCACATCCTTTTTTTATTTGTCTTGCTGGCCGCCGCCTGCTCAAAAACCAACATTGAACCCGAGGAGTTCGGTGATATTGAAGGCATTGTGATCGACAGCGAGACCGAACAGGGAATTGAAAATGTCAATATCACCACCACTCCCCCATCCAGTTCTATTCTGACGGACAGTGACGGGGTTTTCACAATTAGCAATATACCAGCCGGCAGTTACACTATCCAGGCGCGCAAACCGGATTTTAAAAACAATTCGGTATCTGTGGCAGTGAGGGCTGAAGATGTGACCACCGCCCGCATCTTCCTGGAACCGGTTGAGGAGGAGGAAGATCCGCCCGCCGAAGAGAACGTTATCGAAGCCGAGGTAACCTCATGGTTCAACACTGTCAGCGGCGACAGCTCATTCGTGGAAGCAGAATACTCCGTGTCCAACATCAGTGAGCGAACCGACGCCGCAGAATTCCAGGTCATCTTCGAAATCGAAACCTCCGGCGACACCTTCTTTTTTGATGTAGAGGGAACCGACCTGAAACAGGGGAAACGTGAGATCGGCAACTTCCGCAAATTCATCCGGAGCGAAACAGCAAGCAATGTATTTGTTTCCGACACCTGGTTTTTGGCCGATGAGGAAGGCGACGGGCAGTGAGTTTTGGAGAAGGCAGTTGGTAGTATTTAGTAGGTAGTAGTTAGTTGGTAGTATTTAGTAGATAGTAGTTCCGATTGTTTGGCTTTCCTGGTTTTCGGTATTTCAGTAATCCAGCCATGGCGGCGTAATAGCGTATGTTGCAGAACGGGGAATTTTATACGCCGCCACAATTCCAAAAGTACCTTGTCATCAGTCAAAGGCCAGACACAGTTTCGACCGGAGTCCTAAAAATGCCTTTCTTTTAGGACGTAGTGGAGAAATCTCCTTTTTACGGGCAGGTGCCATAACCAATGAGATCAGTCAAAAGACAGACAAGTCCCTCCACTCTCTCCCGGGCTGAACTCATTGCTCTAAAATAAAATGCAGGCCGGAACCGGCCACTGAAGATTTACAGTAGCCTTTAATCGTGAAGCACGGCGCCGCGAGGATTGTAAATTACTGCCAAAATTTGGGAGATCTCTCGACTCCGCCTCAGCGAAAAACACGCTGAGCCTGCGCTCGAGATGACAGCGCGCCCTTTGGGCAATGCGCGGCGCACCACGACCCAGCCAGTTTCAACACCATCCCCGCGCCGCGAAAATGCAAATCACCCTCTCTCCCCTTCTCTCAGTCTCCTCTTCACTCAGTCCCTCCTTCCCTCTCCGATTCAACAATTCAACCACAACGGCCAGCAGGTTTCGACTGAAACTAAAACCAATCATGTTTACATGCCGGCAATTTTTTATATTCCTGATCAGACTTTAAAACCATTGATTGTATGCAACTACAGGATTTTCCGGGAATAACCCAAACCGTTCCGATCGACCAGACCGGTGTTGAGGAGCGCGTGGCCAGGCTGAATACCCGCAGTATCAAAAAGGAATCGAAACTCCAGGCACTAAAACTGGCTCTCAGCATGATCGATTTGACCACTCTGGAAGGAAAAGATTCCCCAGGCAAGGTGAAGCAAATGTGTCAGAAGGCAAAACAGCCGCATTCTGCATTGCCGGATCTGCCGCATGTCGCAGCTGTCTGCGTCTATCCGCCTATGGTCCGGATTGCAAAGAATGAACTGAAGGGAACGGGCATCCATATAGCCAGTGTCGCTACTGCGTTTCCAAGCGGCATGGCAACGCTTCAGGCAAAAATTGATGATACGCGGTATGCAGTGGGTGAAGGAACAGACGAAGTGGATATGGTCATTTCCCGCGGGGAATTCCTGAAAGGAAATTACAACTACATATTTGATGAAATTGCAGTTATTAAGGAAGCCTGCGGGGATGCCCATCTGAAGGTGATACTGGAAACCGGCGAGTTGCTCACGTACGAAAATGTCCGGAAAGCGAGTGATATTGCCATGCATGCCGGAGCCGATTTTATAAAAACCTCCACCGGTAAAATTTCACCGGCTGCCACACAACCGGTAACACTCGTGATGCTGGAGGCGATTCGGGATTATTACAGGAAAACAGGACGAATGGTTGGAATGAAACCGGCGGGCGGAATTCGCAAGGCAAAAGAGGCGATTCAGTACCTTGTTCTCGTGAAAGAGACACTGGGGGCAGACTGGCTCACTCCTGTATGGTTCCGTTTCGGTGCAAGCTCGCTGACCAACGACCTGTTAATGCAGATTATCAAGCAACAGACCGGTGTCTACCAAAGCTCAACTTATTTTTCAAATGATTAAAAATTATGGCTGATCAAAGCAAAACCGATATTCAAACTGAAAAGATTGGAGGCCGCACCACCAAACCGTCATCTCCGAATGCAGATCTCATATCCGATTTCAATTCGTTTTGGCAGTACAGCGAAGCGACCGAAAGTGCAGAACACGCAGAGATCAGTGAAAGCTATGGACATTTCATCAATGGTGAATTTGCAGAGCCGGTTAAAGGCCGCACTATGAAAAGTATCAACCCCTCAACCGAAGAGGTTGTTACCGAGTTTGCGGAGGGAACTTCTGAGGATGTAAACAGCGCAGTGGCTGCAGCACGTAAAGCGTACGAAAAAACATGGTCAAAACTGTCCGGACGGGAACGAGGAAAATATATCTACCGGATAGCCCGGCTGATCCAGGAACGTGCACGTGAATTTGCAGTGATTGAATCTATCGACGGCGGCAAACCGATTCGTGAATCCCGTGATGTGGATATCCCGCTCGCAGCCGCCTATTTTTTCTACTACGCAGGATGGGCTGATAAACTGCAATACGCATTTCCCGGACGCAAAGCTGAACCTGCAGGTGTGTGCGGACAAATTATCCCCTGGAATTTTCCACTTCTGATGTTGTCATGGAAAATTGCCCCTGCCCTGGCGTGCGGAAATACGGTGGTTTTAAAACCGGCAGAGACCACTCCTGTTACGGCACTGAAATTTGCAGAGTTATGCCGGGATGCCGGACTCCCGGCCGGAGTGGTGAATATTGTGACGGGTGCAGGTCAGACCGGGGCGGCGATCGTGGATCATCCGGATGTTGATAAAATTGCATTCACCGGTTCTACTGAGGTTGGCAAGATCATTCAGAAATCACTTGCCGGTACGGATAAAAAATATACACTTGAGCTTGGCGGAAAGGGCGCAAATATTGTTTTTGAGGATGCCCCGATCGATCAAACGGTTGAAGGAATTGTCAATGCTATTTTCTTTAATCAGGGGCATGTCTGCTGTGCGGGATCAAGATTATTTGTTCAGGAAGGAATCGCTGACAGGCTGATCGAAAAATTAAAATTCAGAATGGAGTCCCTGATCGTGGGCGATCCTCTCGATAAAAATACGGATATCGGTGCCATCAATTCTAAAGAACAGTACGACAAGATTAATAAATACCTCGAGATCGGGGTGAACGAAGGAGCGGAGATTCATCAAAACCGGTGTGAACTGCCGGAAAACGGTTATTTCTGCAGACCAACGATCTTTACCAATGTAGCTCAATCAAGCCGGATTGTTCAGGAAGAGATATTTGGTCCGGTTCTCACGATCCAGACATTCAGAACAGCAGATGAGGCGATTGAAAAAGCAAACAACACGCCTTACGGTTTGTCAGGCGGTGTGTGGACCGACAAAGGATCCAAAATTTTCCAAACCGGATCCAGTATTCGATCCGGCGTTATATGGTCGAATACATTCAACAAATTTGATCCGACCTCTCCTTTTGGTGGTTACAAAGAGAGCGGAATGGGCCGCGAAGGTGGTCTGCATGGATTGTATCCATATGTGAACTTAAAGTGATTCAGCAGATGACTCAAACAAGCAACACTCTGCTGCATTCCTGGCTTTTAGGGACTGTCCAAAAAGGTATGTTGGATCTTAGTTCAAATTGCAGTTTTTATTTAAATGGAAATCGCACAAATCCTTCGTGCTGCTTCGAGACCTCGCGTCTTCGTGGTAATACCCTGCAGTTCATTTACCACGAAGACGCGAGCACACAAAGTAGTGCACGTAAAATCAAATAGATCTTGCTGGACAGCTTCTGAATTGAACAAAAATAATATCTGAATACCAATGGCACACAGACTTGAAGTTTTAAAAACATACAAAACCTACGTGGGCGGTAAATTTCCCCGCAGTGAATCTGAGCGTTATTACAAAATCAGAGACAGGAAGGAAAACGTAATTGCCAATGCATGCCGGTGCACCCGCAAGGATTTTCGCAATGCGATGGTTACTGCCCGAAGTGCATTTGACGGGTGGTCGTCGCGCAGTGCTTATAACCGGGGACAGATTCTCTACAGAATTGCCGAAATGCTGGAGGGCAGAAAGGAGCAGTTTGTCTCGGAGCTTGAGAAAACGGGCATGAAACCGAAAGAAGCTAAACGTGAAGTTGAAGCTTCTGTCGACCGGCTGATCTATTACGCCGGCTGGAGTGATAAATATCAGCAGGTTTTCGGTACAATTAACCCCGTTGCCAGTTCTCATTTCAACTTTAGCCTGCCTGATCCGACCGGCGTTGTTTCTATTCTGGCACCCGAAAGTCATCCGTTGCTTGGTCTTGTTACCTGCGTTGCACCGGTAATCACTGGTGGTAATACCTGCGTGATACTTGCATCTGAGAGTAACCCGCTGCCAGCCATCAGCTTTGGCGAGGTATTACACGCTTCTGATGTTCCGGCAGGTGTTGTAAATATTCTTTCAGGTTTTCAGGAGGAGCTGGCAGATCATTTCACATCACACATGGATGTAAATGCTATTCTGAATGCATCAGAAAACAAAACTATCAGGAAACAAATTGACGAAAATGCTGCTTTAAACGTTAAGCGTGTAAAGCATTACATGCCGGGTGACTGGCTTGCCGATGAGTCTGAATCACCCTATCTGCTCATGGATTTCCAGGAAATCAAAACCACCTGGCATCCGGTCGGTTTTTAAATTCAATATTTTTATGAAACTATCATCTTTACTTCTTTTACTGATTACCAGCCTGATATATATCTCCTGTTCAGCGTCCGAACCTGCGGCAAGAGGTGATGCCGGGGAGGATGAAATGCGTGAAGCTTTTGATGCTGAGCTTGGTGTTTCTGAAGAATTTGCCGGTATCCTGGAATCATCGCGCAGTGATCTCTCCGATCAGTTTACTGTGAAACAACATGATGTACCGGAGCAGTTTCTGAAAGAGATTGTGGTTGAAGAACGGGAAACCGATGAGTATGCGGGATACAGGATACAGATTCTGTCAACAAGAGATGTGTCGCTTGCCGACTCAACCAAGCTAAACTTCCAGGTCTGGGCGGATACCACTTTTCAACAGTATACACCGGAAGCTTACATATTTTTTCGTCAGCCTCAGTACAGGGTTCATGTAGGTGATTTCAGAGAGAGGGAAAGAGCTATTCAATTATCCCGTTATCTGAAATCCAGGTATCCCGATGCGTGGGTTGTGCATGACCGTATTAACCCGGAAAACGTCCCGGCTGATACGACACGGATTGAGCCGATTTTAGAATAACATCAATGATTATTTCGGTGTAAAATTCCCCTGATATCCCTGATTAAAATTTTTGCCCAAACCCATCGGGACACACCCCTGTCTTACCTTAACCGCCTGACGGCGTTACGGTTAAGCCTTCCCCTCTCGAGAGGGGACAGGTTTAGACGCGTCCAGCGGATAAAACAGGGGTGTTTTCACCGCTTCGCCCACAATCCCCCCTACAAATCGATAACTGGCGGCTTAAATTTTCACTACACATTAAACCGGAACAGCATCACATCGCCGTCTTTCACAACGTAATCCTTACCTTCCTGCCTCATTTTACCGGCTTCCTTTGCAGCCTTTTCTGATCCCAGTTTTGAATAATCTTCAAACGAAATGGTTTCTGCCCGAATAAATCCCTTTTCAAAATCGGAATGAATCACTCCGGCTGCCTGGGGTGCTTTGGTTCCCTTTTTTATTGTCCATGCCCTGACCTCCTTTGGTCCGGCTGTAAAATAGGTTATCAGGCCAAGTTCACTATACGCTCCGCGTATCAGTCGATCAAGCCCTGCACTGCTTATACCGAGCTCTTCCAGGAAAGCATCCCGCTCCTCTTCATCCAGTTCAGCTATTTCTGCTTCAATTTTAGCACAAAACATCACAACTTCATCGTCGTGTATATCAGCTATTTTTTTTACCTGCTCCACCCATTCGTTTCCATCAGAAACATCCTCTTCTGAAACATTGCATGCATAGAGCACCGGTTTAGCAGATAAAAGCATCAAGTCTGTAAAAGCTTCGGTTTCACGGTCTTCAGGTGAGAACGTCCGTGCTGACTCCCCCTCTTCAAGGTGAGACCGGAGCGATTCTGCCTCCGCAACCTGTGCAATGATCTTTTTATCACCGCTTTTTGCATTTTTTTTCAGTGTCTCAACCCTCTTCTCTACAACTTCAAGATCTTTCAGAATCAACTCCTCTTCAATAATTCTGATATCCCTTTCCGGATCCACATTACCTTCAACATGTATTACATCCGGATCATCAAAACATCGTACAACATGAATGATCAGGTTCACCTCCCTGATATGGGAAAGAAAGGCGTTCCCTTTCCCCTTCCCCTCAGAAGCTCCTTTTACAAGTCCGGCTATATCCACAAATTCAATTGTAGCAGGGATAACCTGTTTTGGCTCTACAAGTTCAGCCAGACGGTCCAGTCGTTTATCAGGTACAGCTACAAGGCCTACATTGGGATCGATTGTACAAAATGGAAAATTGGCAGACTCTGCGCCTGCATTACTCAATGCATTAAAAAGTGTAGATTTGCCCACATTCGGCAAACCGACAATACCACATTTTAAACTCATGTATCAGATATAAAAGGGTTAATCAAGTGAAAGTTGTTGGATAAATTCTTCTTCTGGCAGCAAAACGGCGGTGAGCTTTCCGTAACCCAGTTCATTGTAAACACACCCGGTATCAATACCGATCATATTATCTTTGCGAATGGGGTGAGACCGGGGAGTATGACCAAAGACTACGGTTTTTTCCCAAACGGTTCCAAATAAACCGATATGGTCTCTCCCCCACAAAAAATAATCAGAGACTTCGGAGTCTTCGATGCTGTCCTCTATCTTTTGATCCGGAGGTGCGCCTGCATGAGCAAAAAAATAGTCTTTTGTATCATAAAAGAGTTCGGTATTCCGGTAAAAATAGAGATGCTCATCCGGTATCCGGATATTATCTTCTGCAGAGTTATAGGACTCAAGAGTACTTCGCCCGCCATTCATAAGCCATAATTTAATTTGGTCTCTGTCAACTGCATCCAGCAGCATCTGCTCATGATTTCCCCTGATAAAAATACACTCTCGTTCATTCTTAACTTTTAACAAAAAATCCACTACTTCTTTGGAAGATGGCCCCCGGTCAATATAATCACCGATGAATACGTGTTTGTACTCTTTATAGGGTTCAAGTTTTTTCCAGATCGCTTCGAGAGATTTCAGACAGCCATGTATATCACCAATGGCCACAATTTTTTGGGGGTTAGTCATTCGTTGCTGCTTTTTTCTATTAATCCTTTTCCTTTCTTTTCTATACGGCCTTCTCTATTTAATTTTTTTAAAGCACCATCAAGGATTCCGTTAACAAACGTACCGCTTTTACCTGTACTGAACTTTTTTGCAAGTTCAATAGATTCATTCAATGTAACTTTGGTTGGAATATCATCGAAAAAAAGATATTCACAAATTGCCATTCTTAAAATAAATTTATCAATCGCTGCAAGCCGGTGCATATCCCAATTTTTTATCTGCTCTTTAACAACTAAATCGATCTCTTCTTTATTATTGATCGTCTTGATTAAAAGTTTTTCTGCAAATGAGAGCAGCGGTTTATTCTGGTCTAATTTCTTTTCAAGTACATTCGTTTTTACAGACCCGATGTCATTTTTACCAATCTCAAAAGCATAAATAGCTTGTAAAACTATTTCGCGTGCTGTTCGTCGTTCAATCATTGTAATATCAGAATTTCAAAAGACTGTAAGATACGAAGCTTTATATTGAGCTAAAAGAAAAGGTTTTGATTTTCAGGCAAGCAATGTGAGACTCATGCTGAAAATAACAATCACTACAAAATAGAGACCAAGCAGTATAGATTGACGCGGTTTAAAATCTATGAGTTCAACCTCTACAATTTTCTTTGCCAGCGGGTGTGTTTTTATGAATACACTGTAACCATAGGCAACACCTGCTGTTACTGTAAAGCCGGTAAAATTCCACCAGAACCAGAATATCTGTTCAGAAGCAAAAATCCAGAGCAGAAAATTGAACCCGACCCCGGCTATAATACCGATGTTCATTCCCGATGCGCCTGTCTTTTTTGTCATGATGGCCATCATAAAAGTAGCCAGAATCGGTCCAAAGAAAAGCGATCCGATTTTGTTGATAGCTTCAATCACTGTCGGTGCGATATTGCCGGCGGCAAAAGCCAGGATCACACAGATTACACCCCAGACAAGTGTATATTTTTTTGAAAATTTTAACTGTTCATACTCTGAAAAAGATTTTTCACTGTCTCTTAAAATAAAATCTTCAACCGTTGCAGCACTTAATGAGTTGAGAGCCGAATCGAGTGATGACATAGCTGCAGCGAGCATTGCGGCCACAAGTAATCCCACCATTCCCACCGGCAGATACTGCACGATAAACAGTGGCATCATGTAATCGGGGCGGTCAGCAGGAATCTGGCTGCTGAACTCAGGTGTTGCGAATGCAAGGGTACCGATCATCAAACCCATTCCGGAATAGAGGAGTACCGTGGGAAAGCGGAATATCCCATTAAAAAGAAGTGAGCGCTGAACCTGTTTGATGTTTTCACTTGAGAGGATCCGCTGTGCCTGGCTCTGATCACACCCGTAGTAAGATGCATAGAGAAAAAACCCGCCAACAACCATAGGGAGAAATCCAAACTCTTCGCCATCCCCGATTCCCGTATTCGTAAATGAAACCACCTGGAGCCGGTCTCTGTCAAGATTCTCTACAAACATCTGCCATCCGCCAATCAGGTCAAGGGCGTACCAGATGCAAACCAGAACGCCCAGAAACAGGATACCCATCTGGATCACATCAGAAATCACAACTGCTTTCATTCCGCCCATGTAATCGTAAGCAAGAGCAATCAACCCGGTAATCAGGATATTGACCCAAAGTGGTATCCCAAAAACAGCTTCGAGCACAATGGCCACCGCATAAACCGTTATCCCGGTGGCAAATGCACGGCTGAATTGGAAAACGCCGCTTAACAACAGGCGGGTCAGTTTATTGAACCGCTTCTCAAGATATTCATAAATGCTGATAACGCCCGATTGATAGAGCGGCGGATAGAGCCACACAATCAGGAATATCATGGCAAGCGGAACGGCAAATTCATAGGTAAGCCACTGTAATCCTCCCCCCTCGCGAAAGCCAACAAAAGCAGGAGCAGAGATAAAACTGATAGCGCTTAACTGGGTGGCCATTGTTGACAACCCGACCTGCCACCATTTGAAACTTTTGCCGGCCAGGTAGTAGTCTTTTGTAGTATTCTGTCCTTTACTCAGGTAGTAACTGAGAGCTATCAATGCAGCGGCGTAAATGCCAACTACAAGCCAATCAATCGCATGCATGATAAAGTTAGTTAGATTTTAAAAAACCGGTTTATATTACGTCGGTTAATGACTTTGGTGCTATGATTGTGAACCGGGAAAAGTGTTCTATAAGATCACTCTGCCCAGACCTTTCCGATATCTTCATATGGCACACAGCCTTCATATGATCCTGGAATAGGCAAATGTTTGATAACCTCCGTAGCACCGGTTTCAGAAGTAAAGTAGCCCAAAATTGTCAATTCCTTGATTGCAAGGAAAAATGGCCTTTCACCGTGTTGCTGAGTAAGAGCCTCCGTGTTAAAGCGTTCAGCCATTTCAAATTTCTGCTCAGCTGTGCTGTCTGCATAATCTGATCCATACATCTCTTTTGCAATCGAATTAAAACTCTCGATTCCCTCAACAAAACGATCGCGATTGGCCTGATCGTAAACGTCAGTTACCATTTTTTCAATAAAAGCAGGCACGCCAAGATCCTTTGCACCGGGGTATTCATCAGCCGGTAAAATCACTTCTGCAAGCTCACTCACAAGCCGGGCCTGTACATTTGAGAAAAAAACGGGGTTCCAGTCAACTCCCGGAGTTGGCGTGCAGCCTTTCAAAATACCCAGGATATTCGGGGCAAATACGGTGCCACCCATTAATAGTGCAGTTCGTTTAATTGCTTCTTTTCGATCCATCGTGATTCTTATTTAGAGGTTACCTTTTTTTAATTCATTCGCTGCATAATCTGCAGCCCTTGCCGTTAATGCCATATATGTAAGTGATGGATTTTGACATGCGGCCGATGTCATACAAGCGCCATCAGTTACAAATACATTGGGCGCAGCATGTACCTGGTTCCATTTATTCAAAACGGAGGATTCCGGATCACGTCCCATCCGGGCAGTACCCATCTCATGAATGGCAATCCCCATGCCTCCAATATCGTCAAACGTGCGGATATTCTTAAGTCCTGCCGATTCAAGCATCTCCGCGGCATCGTTTTTCATATCCTCACGCATCTTCATTTCATTCTCTTTGAATTCACAATCAAAAACTACTGTAGGTTGTCCCCATTTATCCGTTTTATCGTGATTCAGCCACATTCTGTTTTCCTCGTAGGGAAGGCATTCACCGAAAGCGGTGATTCCCATCGTCCAGTTGCCCGGGTCTGTAATGATTCCCTTCAGTTCAGACCCGATTGCAAGCTCCCTCACACCGCGCTCCCATCCCTGGCGGCTTGCAGCGCCCTGGTAACCGAAACCGCGCAGGTAATCGCGATTATCTGAACCGATGTTCCTGTAACGTGGAATGTAGATACCATTGGGACGCCGTCCTATATAATATTTATCCTTAAAACCTTCATAAACCCCGTTCGCCCCAATTCTGAAGTGATGATCCATCATGTTTTTGCCAAGCTGGCCGGAATCGTTACCCAGCCCGTTTGGAAACCTGTCGGATATGGAGTTCAACATGATTAGCGTGGTATTCACTGCCGATGCGTTCAGAAAAATGATATTTGCGTAATATTCAATCATCTCACCGCTGTTGGCATCAATCACCCTCACACCTGTCGCCTTCTCTTTCTCTTCATCGTAGATTACAGAGTTCACGATTGAAAACGGCCGGAGGGTCATGTTCCCGGTTTTAGCGGCAGCCGGCAGAGTTGAGGCGTTGCTGCTAAAATAAGCACCGTACGGACAACCCCGGATACACCGGTCTCTGAACCTACAAGCACCGCGACCGTTGTGAAGCTGCGTCAGGTTTGCAGCTCTCCCGATAGTGAGTACACGTCCGTTAAACTCTTTTTTGATGGAATCCCGAACATGTTTTTCTACGCAATTTAGTTCCATTGGCGGCAAAAACTTTCCATCCGGCAACTGCGGGAGTCCTTCAGCCTGCCCGCTGATTCCGGCAAACGACTCCACGTGGTCATACCATTTTTCAATATCCTTGTAGCGAATTGGCCAGTCAATGGCAATTCCCTCTTTCGCATTTGCTTCAAAATCAATATCACTTAACCTGTAACTCTGTCGCCCCCAGGTAATAGAACGTCCGCCCACATGGTAGCCCCTGATCCAGTCAAAACGTTTTATTTCTTCATAAGGCTGATCCGTATCCTTTACCCACCAATGTTTTGTGGATTGAGTGACCGTATACCCCGTACGATTTTGTTTTTTATAATGTTTCAACTCTTCGGCAGTAAGACGATTGCCATATGGAAGTTCCCATGGCTCTTTCCACATTGTGGGATAATCTTCAACATGTTTTACATCTCTTCCCCTTTCCAGAACCAGTGTATTTAAGCCCTTTTCAGTAAGTTCTTTTGCAGCCCATCCGCCGCTTATTCCGGTTCCCACAACAATTGCATCGTAACTGTTGTTCCGCCTGGCCTTTAGATTCAAATTCATAGGTATTCAAGGAGTATATTAATTCTCAGGGACTCAAGAGTCTAATCAGAAGGATTCAAAAATCAAAGACCTTATTATACAATTTTACACTTAAATGTTACAATTTTGTAAATGATATATCTGATTATGCAACGATAACCTGTGAATTTATTACTTTGTTTTCAAATAAAATTTTAAATAGAAATTAACCATACTGAATGAAATCCGATGAACTCAGAGAAAAACAGGCCCCGCTGAAACAGGATTACCAGGAACATCCTGAAAAAGCAGTGATCACTTTAAAAGCCGAAGCTCTGCTTGGTGAAAACCTTACATGCAAAATAGAAACCGGTAAGGCTATGGTCTCGGCAGGTCTACACCCTGCAACCGGGGGTGATGGATTTTCTGCCTGTTCCGGCGACATGCTTCTCGAGGCACTTGCTGCCTGTGCAGGTGTAACCATGAACGCCGTGGCAACGGCTATCGGTATCGAGATCCGCAAGGGCAAAGTACTTACCGAAGGGGAACTCGATTTTCGCGGCACACTTGGCGTATCCAAAGAGGCTCCGGTGGGATTTAAATCTATCAACATGAATTTTGATCTCGACACAGATGCTAATGAAGAACAACTTGCAACACTTTTAAAACTTACCGAGCGCTATTGTGTTGTGTTTCAAACGCTGAATAATAAACCGGAAATCAGTGTGGGGTATCAGTAACTTGTGATATTTGGCTGGCGCTTTGAATCCGCCTGAAATCCACAACGTCAACGAAAATAATCAGACCTGCTGCAGGCCTTCAGTCTGCCCGGCTGGACCCCACGCCGAAAACCCCGACACAGCCGTGCCGGGGCTGAGTTGCAAAAGGCCTTCAGCCTGAGGCAATCTTCAGGATTGTGGCCTCGCCTGACGACTGAGAGTAAAATCTCTGCCAGAGACCGGGAGCCTTCAGGTCGTCCGGCGAGTGGATGGTGTTGAGATCTGCCCAGCGCCTTCACGTAGATCCAGGCCTTGCAACTCGACAGACGAGTGATCAGGCATGCCAAGGTTAATTGGTAATTCCACTCGTCAGTCGAGGGGATGGCAGCCTCGCCTGACGACTGAGGGCAAAATACCCACCAGGGACCGAAAACTTTCAGGTCGTCCGGCAAGTTGATGGTGCTGAAATCTGTCCAGCGCCTTCACTTGGATCCAGCCCGTGCAAACTCGACGGACGAGGGATCAGGGCATGCCGGGGTTAATTGGTAATTCCACTCGTCAGTCGAGAGCGACCAACCTGGGTCAAAAGACAGGCTGAAGGCCTGATGCAACACAGACCGGGGCAACGCCCCGGAAAATCATGAGCCACTGCCAATTATCAGGCTGAAGGCCTGGAACAGGATGGGTGCGGATTCACCGAGATATACAATTCTGGCTGTGTGCTATTACAACGAAACATGACTGAACCACACACAACCGACGAAATTAATCTGACCTGCTGCAGGCCTTCAGCCTGAGGCAATCACCGGGATGGCAGCCTCGCCTGACGACTGAGGGCATGATTACTGCCAAAGACCGAAAACTTTCAGACCGTCCGGCGAGTTGATGGTGCTAAGGTTTGCCCAGCGTCTTCACGTGGACCCAGCCCGTGCAAACTCGACAGACGAGTGATCAGCGCATGCCAAGGTTAATTGGTAATTCCACTCGTCAGTCGAGTGTCGATGGAAATTATTTATAACCTCTTAATCTCAATGTTTCGGTACTTTACCACGTTACCGTGATCCTGCAGGCCGATATGTCCGTCCCGGATGTTTCCGAATTCGTTGTGACATTCAAATTTACTGTTCCGGATCATCTCAAACCATTCGGGAGTCCATCGCTCGAACTCCACAACTTTTTCACCGTTTTGCCAGTGTTCAACATTCGCTCCGTCCACAATGATTTCCACCTGGTTCCACTCACCATGCGGTTTTGTATTTTGCGGATTCGCCGGGATCAGATCGTATAGCGAGCCCGCCTTTCGGTTTCCATCAACCCCCTGGTCGGAGTCGGGATGGTTGATGTTGTCCAATACCTGCATCTCAAGGCCGGACCAAAAAATTGCCTGCGCCGGCTGTTCCAGTACTCCGTAAAAAATACCGCTGTTCCCTCCTTCTGAAATCTGCCATTCCAGTTTCAGGTGAAAATTCTGATAGGTCTCTTTTGTAATGATGTCAAGCTCTGATGTCCACTCTTCGGTTTGTGGTGGTTCAAACACCAACAGGTCATCCTGGATCGACCACCCTTCATCAGGAAAAGAATCGCCGTTGTATACCCTCCATTGATCTGTTGAGGAACCGTCAAAAAGCACCTCCCATTCACCGCCGGAGTCCTGTTGTGCATTACTGTTACTGCATCCCATGATTATAAATGTTGAGATTAAAATTAGAAGTAAATATTTCATCATTATTACGATATCTGTTTAGGTGAAAAGTGAAAATGCAAAATTTTTATACCATGATAATCATATGGCTTTCGGCTGTCAGCTTTCAGCGTTATTATTTCTAACTTTAACTCATAAAGCTATAAAACCTCCATTCTTTCCGGATCCCAGTTAACCTGTCGTTTTTCAAAATGGCTGATATTTGAAGCCAGCGCCGGCCCTGCGGCCCTTAATCCAAATGTACCATCTTCTATGATATTTTTCCCGTGCCGGATTGCGTCAAAGAAATTCACAAAGTGATCATAACGGTCATTATATCCATCAGGTGCTTTGTAAACAAACTCACTTGGCTCAATAATCTCCGCCCTTTTTTCCGGATATTTCTCTTCGTAATACTCCTGGTACTCTTCACGTATTTTTTCATCAAAATCCCGTATCGACATTCCCGGTGCTTCCGGCAATTTGGATTTTCGCAAAATCACACTGTTACCGGCAATTTCAAGTTCACCTTCCGACCCGATCAATCTTATTTTGTGTCCGCCGCCGGAGCCATCGGCAAAATTTACCCTGAGTGCCAGGTTAAACGCAGGATGAAGTTCCGTTTCGGCATAATCATAAATACCAAGCATCACATCGGGAACATCGCGGCCGTCTTCCCAGTACCGGATTCCCCCGGTTGACATAACCCGGTTTGGACCGTTCGAACCGGTAATCAGGTGAAGTCCTGAAAACAGATGTACAAAGAGGTCACCAGCAACTCCGGTGCCAAAATCACGATAGTTTCTCCATCTGAAAAACTTCTTTGCATCGAATGGAATCTTTGGAAGATCTTTCAGGTAGGTCTCCCAGTCCACGTTTTCAGGTGATGCACTTGGCGGGATTGAATACTGCCATGCACCGATCGCCGATTGCCGGTCCCAGTACCCTTCCACAAAATTGAGTTCACCGATCTCTCCTGCCTGCAGAAGATCCCTGGTTTTTTCATAGATAATGGAACTCACCCGCTGGCTGCCAACTATCAGAGGCGTACCTGTCTCTTTTTCCACTTCAATAAGCCTGTGCCCTTCTTCTATATGCTGAACCATTGGTTTTTCGAGATAGACAGCTTTACCGGCCTTCAGTGCATCGGATGTAATTTGTTCGTGCCAGTGATCCGTTGTACCATTGATTACGGCATCCACATCATCGCGCGACAGAATCTCCCTGTAGTCGCTCGTTGTAAATGTATCTTCTCCAAATCTCTCTTTGCATCTGCGGAGGCGGCTGTCATAGAGATCACAGGCTGCGATTATTTTTACACCATCAACCTCCCGGGCCGTTTCAGCATCACCCTGACCCATATCACCGGCGCCGATCAGGGCAACATTGATATGGTCGTTTGCTGAATAAGATCTTTTTTCTATATGCCTTGGCGGTATATCAAATTCTTTCTGTTTTCCGCTGCCAATAAAAAAAGGCGCGCTAAAAAGTCCGGCAGCAGAAACCCCGGCTTTTTTAATAAATGTTTTGCGGGTGAGGTTGTTTTTATTTTTTCTATTCATTCAATTCGTAAGATTTGCATTTAGTCAGCTTTTACCGGCTGGTTAAGTTCTTTGCTCGAACTTCCAATATTTCTATTCGGGCCGCAGAAGTCAAATCCGGTTTTAGTTTTGGAACCGGTTCCAAAATTCTCGGATTCCAGTCAATTCGTTAAGCTCTATCAAAACGAGCGTATTTACGCAATTTTCAACTCTTCGTGAATTCTTTCAAGAAGTGTTTTGGTGGCACGAATTCCCTCTTCTTCGGAGAGCCTGTCTCCTTCATATTCAATCCCCACATAACCGTTATAACCGGCATCCACAACGATTTTCATCAGCCTGTAAAAATCCTTGGTTGACTCATTGCCTTCACTGTCGAAATCGTGGCTTTTGGCACTGACACTTTTTGCATATTCCATCAGCAAACGGGTGCCTTCGTAGCGGTCGTACTCTTCGGTATCCGAAATCCGGAAATTTCCAAAGTCAGGCAGTGTGCCGCAACGCGGATGATCTGCCATCTCCATCACACCGATTAACCATTCAGCATTACTTGACAGGCCGCCATGATTCTCAACCAGGATGTTGATATCGTGCTGATCTCCAAACTCTGCAAGGCTGTGAAGACCGTCGGCTGCAAATTTCATCTGCTCATCGTAAGAACCACTGCTCTGAGCATTTACGCGGATCGAATGGCATCCCAGGAATTTGGCTGCTTCTACCCATTTGTAGTGATTTTCCACTGCTTTTTCTCTTTCTTCACTGTCCGGATCACCCAATGCGCCTTCACGGTCGCACATAATCAGTACGTTTCTGACACCCTCTCCGTCGGACACCTCTTTCAGTTCATTCAGGTATGCCTGGTCGTTTGCTTTATCAAAATAGAAGGTATTCACGTACTCAACGGCTTCAATCCCGAATTTCTGCCGGGCCAGTCTTGGGAAATAGAGCGGATCTTCGGTTCCCTGCAGAAGTGCAGAAGGATTGGTATCGAGAGTTTCACCAAAGTACTCCCAGCCTGCCTGCATCGTCTCTTCTCCGAAATATGTTTTATGCAGTGACCACTGGGCGAGTGATATTTTAAAAAGAGGTGAATTTTCTTCTTCCTCCTGTCTTGCGCAGCCTGATACAAAGGGTAACACAGATAGAGTTGAGAGAGCTGCTGCCGAGATCCCGGCTTGTTTTAAAAATTCTTTTCTGTTGATGTCCATGAGCGATTATTTCTAAGGTTAATTTTAAATCATAATAATAAAATCAATTCATTGCTGCTAATGGAAAAAAAATTGCTCTCAGGTGATTGATGTGAGTTGATCGTTTTAGCAGTAATGATTCTGGCAGGCCGATGCTTGTAAAAAGGGTTTTTTCTTCGTAGCCCGGACACACCCCTCACCCTCCTGAACCGCCTTACGGCATTAAGGAGGGTATTTCCCCTCTCGGAGAGGGGATTTCCAAACTAAGAATCTTACAGGTTGCTAAGTAAATTTTTCACATCACTTCTTGTCCCGGTTCATCGCGGCTCTCCTGTATAAGCTTGATAAAGTAGGTAAGAGAGTAAAGCAGAAGAAAAACAGCAATCATATAGGCTATACTCCCCGGGTTTGCAAAAATTACAGCCGAGATAATAAGTGTGAGAATACCCAGCACGGTAAAACCAAAGCTGAATAAAAGGGTAAATCCCATAATGGCAAGAAAGATGCCGGCTGTGAGCGGAATGGATTCAGGAAAAAGGAATACAAAAATTCCGGCAAGAAAAGCAACCGCCGTTAAAAAAGAGCTGATTTGAAAATAGAGCAGCAGGAGTCCGAGTGCAATCATATACCCTCCAAATATGTAATAGAGAAAGTTTGGATATATTAATGCCAGGATTCCCGTAAGAAGTGCCAGAAGGGCATTCATCAATTTACGCTGTCCGGATTCACGAACAAATACTACCCGATAGTTATAGCTCATCAAACTATGATTTGATTGAAATTTATATAGGAAATCTTTCACTTAAACAGATTTATCTTATTCCAATATCAGCAGTCACAAAATCAAATTCAATTATATTCGCTCTGATGCTTATAAATCCATATTTTTAAACAATGAAAAACAACCATTTAAATTAACCCTGTAAGTTCTAAACCATTTATGAACACCGGCTCATCCAACGACGATCCAGGCACAGCAGATACCGGGGTATCCCATTCACCTGAGAAAATCAACTCATTCAAAGGCAGTGTGGTTCTGATTAAATATGGTGGTAATGCCATGACGGATGAGACAATCAAGCTTGGTGTTATTGAAGATGTTGTAAAGCTGAAGCAACTGGGAATCACACCGGTTCTTGTGCACGGCGGCGGGATTGTAATCAAAAAACTTTTGGACGATGTGGGGATCAAGTCTGAATTTATCGGTGGACACCGTAAAACGGATGAACATGCCATGAGCTATGTTGAAATGGCCCTGAGCGGTAATGTGAATTCCGAGATCGTGAAACTACTGAACAGCCGCGGAGCCCGGAGTGTGGGCATATCAGGCAAGGATGCGCAAACCGTAACCGCACGCAAGCGAATTCACAGGGTTATTGTTGACGGCGAAGAGCAGGAAGCTGACCTGGGCCAGGTGGGTGATGTTGACCGCATCGATACCGGACTGATTGAGACACTGGTTCAGAATGGATATATCCCGGTTATTTCACCGGTAGCAGTCGGTGATGATCTGAAAGATTACAACATCAATGCCGATATGTTTGCCGGGCATATGGCCGGTTCACTGCAAGCTAAAGCCTATGTAGCGATGACGAACGTGGATGGGATTTTAACCGATGTGGGTGATCCAGGTTCGCTGATACGTTCTATTCAATCTGATGAATTGAAAAGCAAAATTGGTTCTGAAATCCAGGGCGGAATGATCCCAAAAATAGAATCATGTGTCATCGCGCTTGAGAATGGAGTTCAGCAGGCCCATATTATTAATGGAACAAAAAAACATACGTTATTGCATCAGCTGCTCACAGATAATCCGCCCGGAACCGTCATTTACCGGCAGGAACAAATTTAAAATCTAAAATCACGATTCATAAAAAAATGAGTACCGACACAAAAAAGGATATGGCACAGGAGATTGCCTCCAAACACCATTTTGAGCTCTACAAACGGTATCCGCTTACGCTTGTCAGTGGCGACGGAGTGTATGCAGAAGATGCCGAAGGCAAAAGATACCTCGATGCACTTGCCGGAATTGCCGTCAACAGCCTGGGGCATTGCCATCCCGCAGTGACCGAAGCCATACGCGAACAGGCCGGCAAACTGGTACACATATCCAATTTTTATTACAATGAACCGCAAAGCAAACTGGCCGAACTCCTGACCCGCGTTTCGGGCCTCGACCGTGTATTCTTTTGCAACAGCGGAGCTGAAGCCATTGAAGGTGCGATTAAGCTTGCGCGAAAATATGCTTATAACCACGATAAAGATGGACATATTATCGCTATGGAGAACTGTTTCCACGGACGAACCCTGGGAGCCATCGCCATGGGAAAGGAAAAGTATCAAAAAGGATTTGCTCCCCTGCCCGCTGGATTTGACCGTGTCCCCTTCAATGATGTTGATACGCTTAAAAACAGAGTCAATGAGTCCACTGTTGCCGTAATACTGGAAACTGTTCAGGGAGAAGGCGGCATCCATCCTGTTTCAAGAGAATACCTGCATACAGCACGTGAACTTTGTGATCAGAACAATGCCCTTCTGATCCTGGACGAGATTCAGTGCGGAATTGCACGAACCGGCCGCATGTTTGCTTACCAGCACTACGATGTTCTTCCCGACATTGTCGCATCCGCAAAAGCCCTCGGAAACGGATTCCCCATCGGGGCTGTGATGGCCAATGAAAAGGTGGCATCCGCTTTCGACTACGGAGACCACGGTACCACTTACGGAGGCAATCCGCTTGCCTGCGCGGCATCTTACGCTACACTTCAGACAATCATTGAATCGGATCTTGCAAACCATGCTTTTGAAATGGGTGAGTATTTTAAGAACAGAGTTCTCTCCATTGCCCACAACTGGCCGGCCATCAAAGAGGTACGCGGAATGGGACTGATGATCGGGGTGGATTTGAATTTTAAAGGAGCGAGGGTTGTGGAGGAGATGATGAAACTGGGTGTGCTTTCAAATTGTGCATCCGATACCGTGATGCGCATTGTGCCACCGCTCATCATCACAAAAAAAGAGTTAGACCATCTGTTTGATGTGTTAATTGAATCGATAAAAATTGTAGAAAAAGAACATGAGTAAATACAAAATTGGTATTGTCGGCGCAACGGGTTACACAGGATCTGAACTGGTCCGCCTGCTGATCAATCATCCGGATGTGACGCTTGAAATTATTACATCCGAAACCCACGCCGGAAAAAAGTTTTCTGAAATTCATCCCCACTTCTACGGTCTGGCTGACATGGAGCTGCAGCCGATGGAAAACCTGAAGCACTATCAGCTTGACCTGCTTTTCCTGGCGCTGCCGCACGGTATTTCGATGGATTTTATCAAAGAGCACGGCATTGAAGATCAAAAGATCATCGACCTTTCCGGCGACTTCAGATTAACATCGGCCGGGGAATATGAAACCTGGTATCACAAAAAACATGCGGTTCCCGAATTGATTGAGAAGGCGGTTTTCGGTCTTCCGGAGCTTTTCAGGGATCAAATCCGAAATGCACAGCTGGTTGCCAATCCCGGATGTTACCCAACCTCCGCGATCCTGGCACTTGCCCCGCTTTTAAAAAATGACCTGGTCGATTTCAAAAACATTATAGTTGATTCCAAATCAGGCGTTACAGGTGCCGGTGCAAAAATCAAACCCATGACCCACTTCCCGGATGTATTCGGGAATTTTTCGGCATATGGCTTGCTGAATCACAGGCATACTCCTGAAATCCAGACAACCATTGAGAGGTACTGCGGATCAAAGCCTGAACTTCTTTTTACGCCACACCTGCTTCCTATCGACCGCGGCATTTTAACTACCGCTTACACTGTTCCGAAACGGTCGGTGAACAGGGAACTGGTAGAAGAGACATTTTTAAATTTCTATGAAAAAGAGCACTTTATCCGTGTAGTTGATGAACCGCCGATGGTAAAACATGTCAGGGGATCCAACTATTGTGATATTTATGTCACCTATGATGAACGAACAAATAAGATTGTGACAGTTTCGACCATCGATAACCTCGTGAAAGGTGCTGCCGGACAGGCCGTTCAAAATATGAACCTGATGTTTGGCCTGATTGAACTGACCGGATTGAGGATCACACCCCTGAATCCGTAGTTATTTAATGATTTGAATTTTATATCAATTACTGATTAACCAGATAACATTATGTTAAAAAACATTACACACGTTCGGGGTTTCAAGTGCTGGGGTGCCCACATGGGAATAAAATCGAAGCGAAGGGATCTGGCGCTTATCTATTCTGAAAAACCTGCATCCGCAGCTGCTGTATTTACCAAAAATGTAGTCTGTGCGGAGCCGATTAAATTGAGCCGCCAGCACATCAAAGACGGGATCGTCCAGGCGATTGTGATCAATTCAGGCAATGCAAATGCCTGTACAGGCAAAGCCGGGTGGAAGGGAGCCGTAGCAATGGCGGAAGAGACGGCTAAATGCCTGGATATCTCTAAAAACAGTGTTCTTGTTGCATCCACGGGGTTGATCGGTGAACCTTTCCCTACGGAAAAGGTGCTGGAAGGAATCCGCGAAAGTGCGAAAAAACTGTCAGACCGGGAAATTGCAGGCACCTTGACCGCCAATGCAATCCTGACTACAGACACGTTCGCCAAAGAAGGATTTACCTCTTTTACGATTGACGGTCACGAAATTAATATGGCGGGCATTGCAAAAGGCTCGGGCATGATTCATCCGAACATGGGAACCATGCTTTCTTTTATTGTTTGTGATATAGCCATTACACCCAAACTGCTTGATGAAGCACTCCGGGAGGTTGTGGATAAAACGTTTAACATGATCACGGTAGACGGTGATACATCCACCAACGATATGGTCTCCATTCTCTGTAACGGAATGGCGGGAAATAAAGAGATCTCTAAAAAAGATAAGAATTATCAAACCTTTGTATCGAATCTGCATGATCTCTGCAAACATCTGGCGAAACTGATCATCTCGGATGGCGAGGGTTCAACCAAACTGGTTGAGTATTCGGTTGCCGGTGCAAAAAATGATCAGGAAGCAAGAAAGATCGTGCGGACGGTATCCGATTCCAACTTGGTGAAAACGGCTGTTTTTGGGTCGGATCCCAACTGGGGACGGGTTCTCGCGGCAGCCGGCCGCGCCGGGGTTGATTTTGATCCTGAAAAAGTAGACCTGTATATCGGCTCGGATCCGAATAAAGGTGTTCAGATTTTGAAAAAGGGTCAGCCGCTGAATAAAGCGCGGGATGCCCTGAAATCGGTCATGAAATCGTCTACCATTTCCATACGGCTAAACCTTAATAACGGAAATGGTGAAGCTACCGGCTGGGGGTCGGATTTTTCATATGAATATGTGAGAATTAACGCGGAGTATACGACGTGATTTTTGGAAAAAAACATGGAGTGAGGGAGTCCGGACATTGAACCCACCGGATAGCGTTGATGAAAATATTGACCACTCCCATCGGATTCGGATTCATTCGCCTCTGCAAAATCACGGCCGATGGGCATTTTGGAATCACCCCACCTTCCCCCGGCTAAAGCCACGGGCAATGGATGCCTTTTTCATTAAATGACAATTATTTGCAAGGTTCACAAACCCTGGATCTGCTACCGAACCCGTCCTGTAAGGACGCCCTGTTTATAGAAAACAGATGCATCAAGCCAACACATCCCGAGGCGGGACCTCACCATCGCCGGCCAATAAAATCGAGGGATGATGGCGGGAAATCCCGGGGTCGAATTCACGAGATAACGCTGATCAAATTTTTTGCCCAATCCCATCGGATCCGGATTCATTTGCCTCTGCAAAATCACGGCCGATGGGCATTTTGGAATCAACCCATCTTCCCCCGGCTAAAGCCGGGGGCAATGGATGCCTTTTTCATTAAATGACAATTATTTGCAAGGTTAGCAAACCCTGGATCTGCTATCGAACCCGTCCTGTAAGGACGCCCCGTTTGTAGAAAACAGATGCTTCAAGCCAACACATCCCGAGAAAGGACCTCGCCATCGCCTGCCAACAAGATCGAGGGATGATGGCGGGAAATCCCGGGATCGAATTCACCGGATAACGCTGATCAAATTTTTTACCCGCACCCATCGGACCCGGATTCATTCGCCTCTGCAAAATCACTGCCGATGGGCATTTTGGAATCACCCCATCTTCCCCCGGCTAAAGCCGAGGGCAATGGATGCCTTTTTCATTAAATGACAATTATTTGCAAGGTTAGCAAACCCTGGATCTGCTATCGAACCCGTCCTGTAAGGACGCCCTGTTTATAGAAAACAGATGGATCAACATAACACATCCCGAGGCGGGTCCTCGCCATCGCCGGCCAACAAAATCGAGGGATGATGGCGGGAAATCCCGGGATCGAATTCACGAGATAACGCTGATCAAAAGTGAAGTGCGCTGTCCAGAAAGTATGGTTACCGTATTTCAACTTAAATTAGTTAGTTGAATTGTAAATAGTTGTAGTAGTAAGACAAATTCGTGTTGCTTCGTGACCTCGTGTCCTCGTGGTAAAGAATGACAATTTCTTGCTGTGAAGACCGAAAAACTCAATGGTTCAATAAGTAAATTCTAATTATAAAGGCACCCATAAATCATATACATCTTTTTGGACAGCCTCGCAAACGAGGGGTGTGTCCTGGGCTACAAGCAATATTTCCTGCTTTCAGACCATGAGGAATTATTCGGGTTACACAACTAATATCCCGGGTACATCTGGCCAAAACGTTTCATGTGATTCCCCGGATTGCGATTTCAGCCACACAGAACCCTGAATGGGTTCAACAACCCTGGCCTGACTGTTCAACCCACTTACGGGTTTGAAGGATTATATGCCGCAATTGAACCGCAATTGAACCCCGACTCAATCGAGTCGGGGCTATTATTGTTAAACCCCTGGTCGGGGTTTGATTTTTGGAATTTTATAAAACTTGCCCTGAACCTCACCAATCCTGTGGATTTTCAACCCTTTGTTGATTGGTTGCCCTGAGGATTGGTAAGGTTTGATACATCTCCCGCCTTTTGTCGACAGATATCATATGAAACCAATAAAAATATATCATTCTACATTTAATTTGATTTTATAAAATTAAATAACGATTCTGTAAAAAATTATACCACGGGGTTGGGGTTACGTTCTCGCTGACAAATCCACTATAAAAAGAGAAAACAACATTCACTACAGTCAGCAATCATTATGAAAATCATCATTTTTTCACTTCTTATCCTCTTTACAAATCTACCTCATAGTTGGGCTCAAAGTGGCAATAGAACCTCTGCTGATCAAAAACCAAATACTGATATTGACCGGGTTAAAAATGTCGTATACCTCGAGTTGCTGGGCAATGGCGGTATTTACAGTTTCAATTATGAGCGTAGGCTTGGAGACAAAATCTGGGGACGAGCGGGCGCCAGCTATTTTCCCGCAGCCTTTGATGGATTCGCATCCTTTCCAATAGGGGCAAGTTACCTGTTTGGTAAGCAGACAAAATATTTTGAGTTGGGGATTGGTACTACGCTTTTTTACGCCGGTTCGGATAATATATTTGGCCTGGATTTCGATGACAACGAAGAAGATCGTTTCAGCGCCGGTATTACCGGCACGATTGGGTACCGGTTTCAGCCATCAACAGAAAATCTGTTTTTCAAGGTGGCGCTCATACCCGCTTATATTCCTATAGCTTCAGCCTTTGCAGTGAGTGCCGGTTTAAGCTTGGGCTATTCGTTCTGATTTAGTCTGCTGCCCTGAACCTTACCAGTCCTATGGATTTTCAGTCCTTTGTTGATTGGCTGCACTGAGGATTGATAAGGTTTGAAACATCTCCCGCCTCTTGTCGATAGATATCATATAAAACCATTCAAAAAATATCATTCTATATTTAATTTGCAATTATAAAATTAAATAACGATTCTGTAAAAAATTATACCACGGGGTTGGGGTTACGTTCTCGCTGACAAATCCACTATAAAAAGAGAAAACAACATTCACTACAGTCAGCAATCATTATGAAAATCAT
>Ga0209943_1000098_pt1 | contig 57659 bp, 50 predicted proteins | sample SalPonR1_B_D2_MG_FD_185698 | JGI IMG/M metagenome (GOLD analysis project Ga0209943, IMG submission 185698) | Salt pond soil microbial communities from South San Francisco under conditions of wetland restoration - Salt Pond MetaG R1_B_D2_MG... ... | reverse complement strand
TGCTTCGACGACCGCGCTGCCGCGCTGACCGAGCTGGAGCCGGCGGCGCGGCGCGAGCGCCTGGCCGCCTATCGCTCTGTCGGTGACGTTATCGCTGAGTGATGCGTCCGGCCTCGCGCCGGTAGCGGGAATAGCGGGCGTTGCGCCCCGTCTTGCCGATGTACAGCGGCATGGCGGTCTCGAGGGAGCGGGGCCGGATGCCGAAGTGCCCGAAGCCGTCGCTGTCGCAGACGCTGGGCACCGTCAGGGACAGGTAGTTGTCCCAGGACAGCGGTTTGCCCGGCACGTACTCGAAGATGCGGGCCTGCAGCCGCGACGCCCATTCCGGCAGGCCGATAATGAGGCGGCGGATCTCCAGCGTGGCGCAGATGAGCTCGACGAGCTCGCGCAGTGTGTAGGTCCTGGGGCCGCAGAGTTCGAAGCGGGCCGACTCGGTCGCCGCATCGTCCAGGGAGAGGACGAATGCCTCGGCCACGTCGTCCACCGAGACCGGCGCGAAGCGCGAGTCCGGCATGGCCAGCGGCAGCACGGGCAGGAATTTCAGCAGGCCGGCGAAGCGGTTGACGAAGCCGTCTTCCGGCCCGAAGATCACCGAGGGCTGGAAGATGGTCCAGGCCAGCGCGTCGCCGCTGTCGCGCTCGATGATCTCCTCGGCCTCGCCCTTCGTGCGCAGGTAGTGGCTCGGGCCGGCCGGGCTGGCCTTCACCGCGCTCATCTGCAGCAGGCGTCCGACGCCTGCGGACCGGCAGGCCGCCACCACCTTGCGGGTGAGTTCGCGGTGCGCCGCGTCGAAGCCGTGGCCGCTGTGGCCGGACTCGTTCAGGATGCCCACCAGATTGACCACGGTGTCCTGTCCCTCGAACAGCCGCTCCAGGGCGGCCGGGTCGTGCACATCGGCAGCGACCAGCGTGACCGTGGGCAGCACCTTCAGGTGGCGGCCATTCTCCACGTTCCGGGTGGGCACCAGCACGCGATGCTGATCCGCGGCGAGACGCTCGACGATCTCGGTACCGACGAAGCCGGTGCCGCCCAGTACGCAGATGCGGTGCGTCATCGTCCGCTTGCCCCGGCCTGCGCCAGCGCCAGCCGCTCGCCCGGCGGCGGAACCGGCGGATGGAGCGCCGAGAGCCGTAGCTCACGGCCGGTGAGGCGCCAGCTGAAGATGCTGTCCGCCGTCAGGACGCGCTTGACGTAGCTGCGCGTCTCGGCGAACGGGATGGTCTCGATCCAGATGTCCGCGGGCAGCGAGCGGGCCTCCGGGAGCCAGCGCTCGACCCGGTGCGGGCCGGCGTTGTACGCCGCGGTGGCCAGCACAGGATTTTCGTCGAAGCGCTCGTAGACTTCGGCCAGATAGCGCGTGCCGAGCTGGATGTTGGCCGGCGGATCGATCAGCGTCGCATAGCCGCGCCAGCGCAGCCGCGCGCGCTGCGCCGTGCCGCGCCCCGTCGCCGGCATGAGCTGCATCACGCCGATGGCACCGGCGGACGAACGGATGTCCGCCATGAACAGGCTCTCGCTGCGGGCGATGCCGTAGGCCCAGGCCTCGCGGATGTCGGCGGCCGCGGCGTGAGTCTCGAAGTCCGTCTTCCATGGCAGCGGATAGCGCAGCCCGAGGTCGTCGTAGCGGCCGGCTTTCGCCGCGGTGGCGATCGCCCGGGAGTGCCAGCCCCAGCGGTGCGCGAGCAGCGCGGCCTGGGTCAGCCGGTGGTTGTCGAGTCCGGCCACGGCTTCGTTCCAGTCGCTGCGTCCCAGGCTCTCCAGCCCCACGTGGAACAGCTCGCCGGCCCGGCGGACGGCGGGATCGCGCGCCAGCGCCGCGAGGGACTCCTCGTCGGCCGGCAGCGGCGCATGGCCGAAGGCGTAGGGCAGGTCCAGCGCATCCGCGGCCAGGAAGCCGTGATAACTGCGTTCCGCGGCGAGTGCGCGCCACAGGGTCTCGGCAGCGGCCTGCTCGCCGGTGGCGGCCAGCGCCCGTGCGCGCCAGTAGCGCCAGACGTCCTCGCCGGCCATCTCGGCCGGCATCGCCTCGATGGCGGCCAGCACGTCCGGCCAGTCCTGACGGCGCAGCGCATCCCGGGTGCGCCAGGCAAGCACGTTGGCGGACGCAAGGTGGGCGGGGATCGCCTTCAGCAGACCCGGCGCCGCGGGCTCGCCCCGCAGGGCGGCGCGGATGCCGATGTGGCCCGCCACGTCCCAGCGCTCCCGGCCGGTCACGCCCAGCTGCGGCGCCAGCCGGCGCCAGAGTTCGGCCGCATAGGCGGGGTCACGGCGTGCCAGCGCCTCGACGCCCCAGAGCGCACGCGCCCGGACGGTCTCGTCGACGCCGGCCGGGTCCAGCCGCACGAGCTGCGCGGCGGGGTCGCTCTGCATGGCGATCCACGCCGCCGCCTCCCGCCGCGCGTCGTCGTCCAGCTCCCTTGCCAGATAACGGGCGAGCCGGAACTCGCGGGCGTCGATGGCGAGCGCGAACCGCTGCCGGTAGCGTTCGGCGTCCAGCAGACCCTGAGCGCGCATGGCCTCGAACACGGGATCGCATTCCCGGGGCTGGCTCCGGCCCGCCAGCCACAGGCGCTCGACGTCGTTCTCCGTGTAGCGATGACCGGCTTCCGACAGGCTCCGGGCCCGTGCCGCGGTGCAGTCGAGTGCAGTGATGCCGGCGTCCGCGTAGCGCTCCCCATACAGCTTCAGGAAACGGGGCCAGTCGCTCCGTCGCGCCAGCTCGTGGATCCAGCGGTCGGCGAGCCGTCGGGCGGGCGGCAGCTGAGCATGTTCCCGCAGGAAGGTCTCCACGGCCGCCGCATCCGCACGGCGGATCGTCGCCTGCAGCCAGGCCGCGCGCAGATCGGGCCAGAGGGGATAGTCGCGCAGCTCGGCGGCGGCCGCTTCCGCCGCCGCCCATTCCCCTTCGCGGGCCTCGGCGTAGACCGAGGCGAACAGCTGTCGCCGGGCCTCGATGCCGTCACCGGCGGCCGGCGAAGCTGCTGGCGTTACGCTCGTTGCAGCCAGGGCAGCGAGCGCGCCGAGCGCGACGAGGGCGCCGAGGGCAGCCGGGGCGAGGAAGCGGACGGGAAGAGTGCGCGAGCCGTGCATGCTGAGAACATACTCAGCGGCTCGCGCGGAGGCAAGGTGAAAAAAAAGGCCGGCCTGCAGCGGCTGCAGACCGGCCTCGATGAACGGACCTCGCTGAAAGGACCGCGATGAAAGACCTAGCGTATCTGCAACAGCAGCACGCGGTCGCCGCGGATGACCTTCAGGAACAGGATCCGTCTGTCGCCGACCGCCTCGCGCAGTTCCGTCATGTTGGAGACGGGGCTGCGGTTGACTTCGACGATGATGTCTCCGGGCCGGAGGCCGCGCTGGGCTGCCGGGCTGCCGGCCTCGACGGTAACCACTTCCACGCCGTCGGCGTCGGGCCCGGTCGCCGGTGCGAACTCGGCACCCTCGAGACCGGGATGCAGCTCGACGCCGGCGCTGCTCATCGTGGCGTTGCGGTCGTCCAGGATGGCGGTCACGGTTTTCTCCCTGCCGTCGCGCAGCAGCCGGATTTCCACCTCATCGCCGGCGCGCAGCAGGCCGATGGTGTTGCGCAGCTCCGTGCCGCTCGCGATCGGCTCGCCGTTGGCCTCGACGATGATGTCGTCCACCTGGATGCCGGCCTGTTCGGCGGCGGAGCCCGGGTTCACGGACTGGACCAGCGCGCCGCGGACGTCGTCGAGGCCGAGCGCCTCGGCGGTATCCTCGTCGACGGTGCTGATCTGCACGCCCAGCAGGCCGCGCCGCACCTCGCCGTATTCCAGGATCTGGCGCATGATCGCGTTTGCCATGTTGGACGGCACGGCGAAGCCGATGCCCACGTTGCCGCCGGAGCGCGAGATGATCGCCGAATTGATGCCGACCAGCTCGCCGCGCAGGTTCACCAGCGCGCCGCCGGAATTGCCCGGGTTGATCGAGGCATCCGTCTGGATGAAGTCCTCGTAGCCGTCCGGATTCAGCCCGAAGCGACCGAGCGCGCTGACGATGCCCGAGGTCACCGTGTGCTGCAGCCCGAACGGGTTGCCGATGGCGATGACGAAGTCGCCGACCTCGAGGACGTCGGAATCACCAATAGGCAGCTCCACGAGCCCGTCTTCCTCGACTTTCAGGATTGCGATGTCCGTGCCGGGATCGGAGCCGATGATCTCGGCGTCCAGCGTGCGGTCGTTGAACAGCGTGATCTCGATATCGTCCGCACCGTCCACCACGTGGTGGTTGGTGATGATGTATCCGTTGTCCGCATCCACGATCACGCCGGAGCCCGCACTCTGCATCTGACGTTCGCGCGGCTGCTCGTCTGGCAGCCCGAAGAAGCGGCGGAAGGGGTCGTTGTCGTGGAAAGGGGTGCGCATCTCCACGGTGGCGCTGACGCGGATATTCACGACGGCGGGAGAGACGCGCTGGACGAGGGGTGCGAGGCTGGGCACCTTCTCGTCGTCTACGAGCTGGGGCAGGGCCGCCCAGCCGGGGCCTGCCAGGCCGACCGCCAGGATGAGGGTTGCCAGGACGCTATGTCTTGTCATGCGATGAGTTCCTCTGTGCGAAATGGATGTCGCTGAACGGCGCAGGCAGTGCGGTGGGGGGCTCTACGGGTCATGCCGGGCCCGACCTCCCGAATCCATCATGAAGGCCCATGATGGGATGCGTCCAGCAAAGACAACGGCGGAGACCGTTTGGTTCCGGTCTCCGCCGTCCGTGCCACGCCCGTCGGGCAGGGACTCGCCGTGCCCGACGCCGGCCTCATTCGACCGTCACGTCGATGCGGCGCGGCGTCACCTTGGGCTGCTTGGGGATGCTGATCTCGAGCACGCCGTGCGTGCTCTTCGCGGTGATGCTCTCGGCATCGGCGGTCTCCGGCAGCGTGAAGCGGCGGAAGAAACTGCCGCTGACCCGCTCGACGCGGCGGTAGCCGTTCTGCTCGTCCCGGTCGCTGAACTCGCGCCTGCCGCTCAGCGTGAGCACCCCGTTCTCCATGCTCACCTCGATGTCCTTGGGATCGACGCCCGGTACATCGGCGGTGAGGACGAAGCGGTCGGACTCCTCGCTGATGTCGACGGCGGGGATCCAGTCGGCGATGGCGGACGAACTCTCCGGGTCCGCCGGCACGCGGCCCGCCATCAGTTTGTCGAGATCGCGGTGGAGCCGGTTCACCAGGCTCCAGGGTTCGTAGGTTACAAGGCTCATAATCGACCTCCTCGTTGCTCGTCGGGCGCTCTGCCCGCTCGTGTTCGATGAAGCCGAAATGCGGATCGGACCGCGGTTTTTCAAGTGGTTCCGACGTCCGGAAAACCGTCTGCGGAGCGGTTAGGGATGCTCTCGCCGTGCGCACAAGATATTGTGTCACTGATATGACACCCCGCCGTGCAGAAAATACCCGGATTTTAAACCGATTTTTGCGATAGATCCGGTAATTGATTGATTTCACGACTGTTTTATTGCCAAAAAAGTTTCGGTTTTTCCCTTGACAGCGGCCCCTCACGGTCCTAATCTAACGACTCGCAGACACAACATCTTGTGTCTCGCAAAACAAGCATAAACCTTGCTTCAGGGCAGGTATCCGGCTCGTTCGCGCCGGATATCAGGGGGTTCTTGTGCGGCGTTCTGGCCGCCGCATTTGACAGAATATACCGCCGTTCAGGCACTTGGCCGACGGCCCGGCTTTTGGGGGTTCGCGTACGATGAAACCGGCAGAGATGATGGCACCGACCGCAGTCTCGGAGATCGCTTTCCAGGATGCGTCTATCGACATCTGGGATTCCAAATACAGGCTGAAAGCCAAGGACGGCACGGAGATCGATGCCTCGGTCGATGCCACCTACCAGCGGGTGGCCCGCGCACTGGCCGACGTGGAGCCGGCCGACCGCCGCGAGCACTGGTACGAGCGCTTCCTGTGGGCGCTCAGGAGCGGCGCCATCCCGGCCGGCCGCATCACCTCCAATGCGGGCGCCCAGGCACACAAGCCGGCGACGTCCACGATCAACTGCACGGTGTCCGGCACCATCATGGACTCGATGGACGACATCCTGAACAAGGTGCACGAAGCCGGCCTGACGCTGAAGGCGGGCTGCGGCATCGGCTACGAGTTCTCCACCCTGCGGCCGAAGGGCGCGTACGTGACCGGCGCCGGCGCCTATACCTCCGGACCGCTGTCGTTCATGGATATCTACGACAAGATGTGCTTCACGGTGTCGTCCGCGGGCGGCCGACGCGGCGCCCAGATGGGCACCTTCGACGTGGGCCACCCCGACGTGATGGACTTCGTGCGCGCCAAGCGGGAGAACGGCCGCCTGCGCCAGTTCAACCTGTCGCTGCTGGTCACCGACGAGTTCATGCAGGCCGTGAAGAACGACGACGACTGGCAGCTGGCCTTCCCCGTCTCCGTGGACGAGGCGGAGCACGACGAACTCGACCTCGGCGACCGGGAGCAGTTTATCTGGCGCGAGTGGCCCGGCGGCGGCGACTACGTGCAGGACGAGAGCGGTCTGGTGGCCTGCCGCATCTACAAGACGGTGCCCGCGCGGCGGCTGTGGGACATGATCATGGCCTCCACCTATGATTTCGCCGAGCCCGGTTTCGTGCTGATCGACCGGGTGAACGAGATGAACAACAACTGGTGGACCGAGAACATCCGCGCCACCAACCCCTGCGGCGAGCAGCCGCTGCCGCCGTACGGCTCCTGCCTGCTGGGCTCGGTCAACCTGACCAAGTTCGTGGTTTCGCCGTTCACCGACGAGGCGCGTTTCGACTGGGAGGAGTTCAGCGAGGTGGTGAAGGTCTTCACCCGCATGCTGGACAACGTCGTCGAGATCAACGGCCTGCCGCTGGGCGAGCAGCGCAACGAGATCACACGCAAGCGCCGCCACGGCATGGGCTTCCTGGGGCTCGGCTCCACCATCACCATGATGGGCATGAAGTACGGCGAGCCGGGTTCCGTGGAGTTCACCGAGAGGGTGGCAAAGCAGCTTGCGATCTCGGGCTGGGAGACCGGCCTGGAACTCGCCCGGGAGAAGGGGCCGGCGCCGATCATGGAAGAGGAGTTCGAAGTGACGCCGGAGATGCTGCGCAAGCGGCCGGAGATGGCCGCCGACGGCATCCGCCCCGGCGATCGACTGCCCGGCCGCGTGCTGCACGCGCGCTACAGCCGGTACATGCAGAAGGTCGCCGCCGAGTCCCCCGAACTGGTGCAGGAACTGGAACGGGTGGGCGCCCGCTTCACCCATCACAGCTCCATTGCGCCGACGGGCACCATCTCCCTGTCGCTGGCCAACAACGCCAGCAACGGCATCGAGCCGAGCTTCGCCCACCACTACTTCCGCAACGTCATCCGCGAGGGGCGCAAGTCCAAGGAAAAGGTGGATGTCTTCTCTTTCGAGCTGCTCGCCTACCGGGAACTGATAAATCCGCGCGCGATGCCTCATTCGGAGTCGCCCGAAGAGAAGCTGCCCGAGTATTTCATCACCTCGGACGACGTGTCGCCGAAGCAGCACGTGGACATCCAGGCGGCGGCCCAGAAGTGGGTGGACTCGTCCATCTCGAAGACGGCGAACGTGCCCACCGAGTATCCCTACGAGGAATTCAAGGACATCTACCTCTACGCCTACGAGCAGGGCCTGAAGGGTTGCACCACCTTCCGCTTCAATCCGGAGGCCTTCCAGGGCGTGCTCGTGAAGGAGCAGGACCTGAAGAACACCACCTACGTCTTCGAACTGGACGACGGCAGCACGGTGGAGCTGAGGGGCGACGAGGAGATCGAGTACGACGGCGAGATGCATACCGCCGCGAACCTGTTCGACGCGCTGAAGGAAGGCTACTACGGCAAGTTCTGAGCGCGGAGCTGGCAAGGATTGATGCGGCCCCGCCGCGGCGGGGCCTGACGAGGAATCGAACAATGGCTGCAAAGAAGATAGACAGGAAGATCGTCGGCTACTCCGTGAAGAAGCCGGAGGACAAGGCGGAGAAGAAGCGCGCCTACGAGGTGGAGCAGGAGGGCGACGGCGCCACCGTCATCCGCATGCACGAGCGGCTCGAGCGCCCCGAGGTGCTGATCGGCTCCACCTACAAGGTCAAGACGCCGGTCTCGGATCACGCGATGTACGTCACCATCAACGACATCGTGCTGAACGAGGACACGCCCCACGAGCAGCGCCGGCCGTTCGAGATCTTCGTCAACTCGAAGAACCTCGACCACTATCAGTGGATCGTGGCGCTGACCCGCATCATCTCGGCGGTGTTCCGCAAGGGCGGCGACGTGACCTTCCTGGTGGACGAGCTGAAGGCCGTGTTCGATCCCCGCGGCGGCTACTGGCAGCCGGGCGGCAAGTTCATGCCTTCCATCATCGCCGAGCTGGGCCACATCGTGGAGAAGCACCTGCACACCATCGGCCTGCTGAAGCCGGCCGGCCCGGACGAGCACCAGCAGAAGCTGATCGCCGAGAAGCGGGCGGAATTCGAGGCCCGCGCGGCGCAGACCGACGCCTTCTCCGAGAGCGAGTTTCCGGAGGGCGCGCAGCTCTGCGCCAAGTGCAACGTGGCCGCCGTCATCATGATGGACGGCTGCATGACCTGTCTGAGCTGCGGCGAGTCCAAGTGCGGCTGAGTGCCGCGTAAAGGGACGCTCTCTTTGCTAACATGCCGGGCTTCCGAGGTTTCCCCGGCGGCAAGCTCGTGACCCTGCAGATACCAGACTTCTCCGGCGCCCGTCTCCTGGTGGCCGGGGACCTCATGCTCGACCAGTACTGGTTCGGCGCCACCGGCCGCATCTCGCCGGAGGCGCCCGTGCCCGTCGTCCATGTTCGCGACGGCGAGGAGCGGCCGGGCGGCGCCGCCAACGTGGCGGTGAACCTGGCCGAGCTCGGCGCGCCCGCCGCGCTGGTGGGCATCGTCGGCGCCGACGAGGCCGCCGGGCGTCTCGAGTCTCTGCTGGCGGAGCGGGGCGTCGACTGCCGTTTCGCCGTCTCGCCGGCGGCGCCTACCACGACCAAGCTGCGGGTACTCTCCCGCGGTCAGCAGCTCATCCGCCTGGACCGGGAGGAGACCGCGACCGGGGTTGCCGTCTCGGTGCGGGAACCGTTCGTCGCGGCGCTGCAGGGTGTCGGGCTCGTCATCCTCTCCGATTACGCCAAGGGGGCGCTGCAGGAGGTGGGCCAGCTGATCGCCGCCGCCCGCGAGGCCGGCGTCCCGGTGCTGGTCGATCCCAAGGGAACCGACTTCGCGCGTTACCGGGGCGCCACGCTGCTGACGCCGAATCAGGCGGAGTTCGAGGCGGTGGCCGGCGCGGCGCGGGACGACGAAGACCTGCTGCGCCGCGCCCGGCTCATGCTCGACGAACTCGATCTGGAAGCGTTGGTGATCACCCGCAGCGAACGCGGCATGCTGGTGGTGGAGCGCAGCGGGGAAGCGCAGTTTCTGTCCACCGAGGCCCGGGAGGTCTTCGACGTGACCGGCGCCGGCGATACGGTCATCGCCACCCTCGGCGCGGCGATGGCCGCGGGCTCCACGCTGGGTGAGGCGGCGGCGCTGGCAAACCTCGCCGCCGGGCTGGTGGTGCGCAAGATCGGCGTGGCCGGGGTCACCCCGTCCGAACTGAGGGTTGCACTGCACCGGCGCGGCAAGGGCGGCCGCGGCATGGTGGACGAGGCGGCGCTGCTCGAGTTCGTGAGCGAGGCGCGCAGCCGGGGCGAGCGCGTCGTGATGACGAACGGCTGCTTCGACATCCTGCATGCCGGCCATGTCACCTATCTGGAGGAGGCCAAGTCGCTCGGCGACCGGCTGGTGGTGGCCGTGAACACGGATGACTCCGTGCGCCGCCTTAAGGGCGAGGGTCGGCCCGTGAACCCGGTGGAAGACCGGATGGCGGTTCTCGCAGGATTGGCGGCCGTCGACTGGGTGGTGCCCTTCGCCGAAGAGACCCCTGCCCGCCTGATCGAGGCCGTGCTGCCCGAGGTGCTGGTGAAGGGCGGCGATTATCGGCCGGAGCAGATCGCGGGCGGCCCGGCCGTGCTCGCGGCCGGCGGCGAGGTGCGCGTGCTCGCGTTTCGCGAGGGTCGGTCCAGCTCCCGCATCATCGAGTCCATCCGCGGCCTGCGCTGAGGCCGGAAGCGCCAAGGTGAGATTCGCCTACCAGCTGCTGGTCTATCTGGCCACGCCGTTCGTCTTTCTCTTCTGGCTGTGGCGCGGCTTCACCCGCAAGGGCTATCACGACCGGCTCGGCCAGCGCTTCGGCTTCGGCTTCCCTGACATCCGTTCCGGGTCGGTCTGGATCCATGCGGTCTCCGTCGGCGAGGTGCAGGCCGCCGCACCGCTGATCAAGGCGCTGAAGGACCGCATCCCGTCCCGGGCCCTCGTGGTCACCACGGTGACTCCCACCGGCGCCGAGCGGGTGCGCCGCCTGTTCGCCGACGAGGTGGTGCACTGCTTCGCGCCTTTCGAGACGCCGGGGGCGGTGCGCCGCTTCTTCGACCGCATCCGCCCCGAGCTGGCCGTGATCATCGAGACGGAACTCTGGCCGAACCTGTACGCCGAGTGCGGCCGGCGACGGGTGCCGCTGGTGCTGGCCAGCGCGCGGATCTCGCCCCGCTCGGTAGCGCGCTACCGCCACCTGACGCCGCTGTTCCGCGAGGCGCTGTCCCACGGCATCATCATCGCCGCCCAGAGCGAGCAGGACGCGCAACGCTTCCGCGATCTCGGGGCGGCCCCGGCGCGCACCTTCGTGACCGGCAACATCAAGTTCGACGTGGAGATCGACGAGAGCCTCGCGGCGCGCGGCCGCGAGTTCGCGGCGGAGCGCTTCCCCGGCCGCAGCGTCTGGATCGCGGCCAGCACCCACGCGGGCGAGGAGGAGATCGTGCTCGCCGCCCACCGGCGCCTGCTCGCCGCCGTGCCGGACGCGCTGCTGGTGCTCGTGCCCCGGCATCCCGAGCGCTTTCCCGCCGTCGCCGAAATGATCCGGGAGCAGGGCCTCGACTACGTCAGCCGCACCGGCGGCGAGCGGTGCAGCGCTGAAACCCGCGTCTTCCTGGGCGACACGATGGGCGAGCTGCCCCTGTTCTATGCCGCGTCGGATATCGCCTTCGTCGCCGGCAGCCTGGTGCCCATCGGCGGACACAACCTGCTGGAGCCGGCTTCCCTGGGGCTGCCCATCCTCACCGGCCCGCACCTGTTCAATGCCGAGGACATCGCCGCCATGTTCGCGGATCAGGGCGCCTCCCGGGTGGTCGCCGACGCGGCGGAGCTCGCTGCCGCGCTGGAGGGGCTGTTCGCCGACGAGACGGGGCGCCGGGAGATGGGCGAACGCGCGCGGCGGCTGCTGCTGGACAACCGGGGTTCGCTCAGGAGTCTGCTGGAGCTGCTCGAGCCCCTGACCCGGCGGTTCAACGGCTGAACCGGACCCGGCGTCAGTCGCTCATCTCGCTCCGGGGCACGAGGATGGAGTCGATGTCTTCCAGATCCTGGATGCGCAGGATGCCGGCCGCCTGCTTCAGACTGAGGACGTTCAGCAGATAGTCGTAGCGCGCACGGCGGTAGTTCGTGCGGGCCGAGAAGACCTGCTGCTGTGCGTCCAGCACGTCCACGGTGGTTCGGGTTCCCACCTCGAAGCCGGCCTCCGTCGCTTCCAGCGCCGTCTTCGCCGAGGAGACGGCCTGGCGGAGCGCCTTCACCCTCGAGATCTCCGCCAGCACGCCCAGGTAGGCGTCCCTGGCCTGGCGCTCGGTCTCCCGGGCCACCCGCTGCAGCTGTTCCCTCGCCGCGCGATGCAGGTGAACCGCCTCGCGCACCTGGGCCGATGTCCTGCCGCCGGAGAACAGCGGGATGCGGAACTCCAGCGCGATGCTGTCCGAGGTCTGGTTGTTGAAGACGTCGTTGAAGGGCCCGCCCTCGTTGGAGCGCTCGAACTCCCGGTCGAAGTCGCTGCGCGTGGCGACGAGATCCAGTGTCGGGTAATGGCCCGAGCGCCGGGAGTCGATCTCCTGGCTTGCGATTTCGGCGTTGAGCCGTGCTGCGATCAGGGCCAGATTCTGTTCGAATGCGGTGTCCACCCAGTCGTCTTCTTCCGCCGGGTCCGGCGTCTCCAGCGCGAGCTGCTGCCCCGGCGTCTCCAGGTCCTTCAGGTACTCGCCGGTGATCTCGCGCAGGAACTCGCGCGACGAGGCGAGCTGACGCTTGGCGGCGATCTCCTCGGCGATGGCCTGGTCGTAGGCGGCCTGGGCCTCCTGCACATCCGTGATGGCGATCAGCCCCACTTCGAAGCGCTGCTGCGCCTGTTCCAGCTGGCGGTCGATGGCGCGCTTGCTGGCCTGGGCGGCCTCCAGCGCGTCTTCTGCGGCGAGCACGTCGAAATAACGGGTAGCCACCCGGACGATCAGGTCCTGCTGGGCCGCCTCGAAGTCCGCCTCGGCGCGAGCCACCTGCTTGCCGGCCTGCTTCAGGCCCACGAACTGGTCCCAGCGGAACACGGTCTGGCGCAACTCGATCTGCCACTGGGTCGTCTCGATGCTCTCATCCTGAAAGTCACTCGTGACGGTGATGGTTTCACCGGTCGGCGTGACCTGCTGGAAGGCGGATGCGCCCTCGGCCGTGCCGCGGCTCTCGCTGGCCGAGGCGGACAGCTGGGGCAGCAGCAGGCCGCGCGCCTGGGGCACCGCCTCTTCCGTCGCCCGCCGATTCGCCTCCGCCTCGCGAATGAGGGGGTCGCTCTGCAGCGCGCGCTGGTAGACCTCGAGCAGGGACTCGGCCCCGGCCGGCAAGGCGGCGAACAGGACCGCCAGCGGCAGGAGCAGCCTGGATCTGCGGATATCCATCGTTCTTTTCGTATCCTCGTTGTGCGGAGCAGGTGTTTTAGTCAGGTATATCACTATAGCACCGGTCTCCGGCGTCTCTCAATAGCGGGCATGGACCCCCGCTTAGTAGCGGGGCATGGACAAGTCCACCTCCGTCGCCCAGGCATCGATGCCTCCGGCCACATTCACCACGCGCCGGAATCCGTGTTCCTGCAGCCAGGCGGCCACCCGGTAACTGCGCATGCCGCCGTGGCAGAGTACGGCCAGCGGCCGCTGCGGATCCAGCTCGCGGTGGCGGATGGGGACCTGGTTCATCGGGATGGCGACGGCGTCCGGAAGAGACACTATGCCGAGTTCCCACGGCTCGCGCACGTCGAGCACCTGCCAGTGCTCGCCCCCGCGGATGCGTGCGGCCAGATCGGCCGGCCTCAGCTCTTCCACCATGGCAGGATCTCCCTCGTCACCGGCGGCCGGCGCGGCCCTGATCAGAAGCGGAACCCGGACGGGGGCGTCGCATTACGCAGCGGCTTCAGGACCGTCTCGAACAGGCTCTCGCGGCTCCATTCGTTCTCGCCGGTGCGCGTGATCAGGAGGGCCTCCATGACCGGTGCCTCGCCCACTACCAGGAACAAGCGTCCGTCCATGGCCAGCGCATCGGCGAAGCGCTGCTCGAAACGGGGCACCGAGCCGGTCACCGCGATGGCGTCGAACTCGCCTGCCGGCAGCTCCTGCATGGCGTCCATGGTCAGGAGTTCCGTATTGACGATGTCGGACTCCCGCAACCGGTCGCCCGCGGTGGCGACGAAGTCGGAATAGCAGTCGACGCTGACCACGTGTTCGCCCAGACGCGCCAGGCAGGCGGTGAGGAAACCGGTGCCCGTGCCCACCTCCAGCACCCGGTCGCCGGGCTCTATCTCCAGCGCCTGCAGCAGCCGTCCCTCCACCTTCGGCGCCATCATGTTCTCACCGTGGGCCAGGGGAATCTCTGTGTCGGCGAACGCCAGGCTCGACCAGGCGTCGGGTACGAACCGCTCGCGGGGTATCTCGCCCAGGATCCTGAGGACCCGGGGCTGCAGCACGTCCCAGGCACGGATCTGCTGGTCGATCATCTGTTCCCGTGCGATCTCGATATCCATGTTCGCCAGTCGTGATGTGGGTGGCAGCTGCAGCAGCTGCACAAGGCGCCGCAAGCGGCAGGACGGCGAGTGAGGTTACGGAGTTTACAGAAGGCTGACAAGCATGCCGCGGTCGATCCGGCGGGCGTTATGGTGAATTGGTCGGCCGTGCTGATGCGGATTAGGCTATGCTTACCGGGCCGAGAGTCTAGGCTCTTGAAAGAACAAGAATTTTGCCCTGCACTGTCCTGGAGCCGGGGACCCATGAGCGAACCATGCCGCAGACCGCACTGATCGTCGCCGTCACCATCCTGGTGCCGGCGGCACTGGTGCTGGCCATACTGCTCATCGTGCTGCGGCGGCGTTTCCACGAACGCCTGCGGCGGCTGAACCAGGAGATTGTCGAGGTTTCTGCCGATGCCGCGGTCGGGCGCCGGCTGCGGCCTGCAGACGACCCCGTGCTCGGCCCCCTCGGGCGTTCCCTGAACCGCCTGTTCGACGCGCTCGCCGAGAAGGACGAGGCCGTGTTCGAACGCGACCGCGCGTTGCGGCGGCTCGTGCGCACGATCCCCGAGGTGGTGCTGCTGCACGACGATCGCGTGCAGCTCGCCAACGAGTCCGCGGCGCGGCTCGTGGGACTGGAGGCCGGACAGCTGGAGGGGAGGCCGGTCAGCGATCTGGTGCGCCCGGCCTTCCGGGCGCTGTTCCGGCGCACCGTCAGCCGACTGCTGGCCGGAGAGATCGGACCTCAGACACTGGAGCTGCAGCTCATCAACGGCGGCGAGCAGGGCATGTGGGTGGAGGCCGGCATGGCGGTGGTGGCGTGGGGTGATCGCCAGCTCGTGCTCACGGTGGGCCGCGACATCAGTCATCGGCACGAGAACGACTCGGGCCTGCGCGGCGACCGGCGGCAGGCGCTGACGGTTCTCGAGTCCATCGGCGACGGCGTGATCACCACCGATGCCCGCGGCCGCATCGAGTACATGAACGGCGAGGCCGAGCTGCTCACCGGCTACAGCCGGGACGAGTCCGAGGGCCGGCCGTTCGGCGAGATCATGCAGCTGATCGACGAGCTCGACAAACGCTCGCTCGGCGACCCGGTGGAGCGGTGTCTGTCCATGCGCCAGCGGGTCAACATGGGGCGGCGGGCGCTCATGGTAGGGCGCGACGACGAGCACGAGCATTCGGTGGAGTTGACCGCGTCGCCGATCCGCGCCGGCGACGGCGGCATCCAGGGCGTCGTGGTGGTGTTCCACGACGTTAGCGAGATGCGCGGGCTCACGCGGCAGATGAGCTATCAGGCAGCGCACGACGCGCTGACCGGCCTCATAAACCGGCGCGAGCTGGAGCGGCGGCTGGAGGAGGCCATCGACAATGCCCGCCGCGAGAAGGCTAATCACGTGCTCTGTTACATGGACCTGGACCGTTTCAAGGCAGTGAACGATACCTGCGGGCACATGGCGGGAGACGCACTGCTGCGCGAGGTGGCGTCGCTGATCAAGGATCAGGTGCGCGACTCGGATTCCGTCGCCCGCATCGGCGGCGACGAGTTCGGCATGTTGCTGATGGGCTGCCCGCTGGAAAAGGCCCGCCAGATCGCCGGCGACGTGGTGCAGGCGGTGGCGGATCACCGCTTCGTGTGGCAGGACCGCATCTTCACCATCGGCGTCAGCGTCGGCATCGTCGAGCTGGGCCCGGACAGCGGGTCGGTGCAGGACATGCTGGCCGCCGCGGATTCCGCCTGCTACATGGCAAAGCAGCAGGGCCGGGGCCAGGTGCACGTCTACTCGTCGGCGGACGAGGCGGCGGCCCGCGAGCGCGGCGAGATCCAGTGGCTGCGGCGTCTGCAGGACGCGCTGTCCAACGGCGGCTTCGTGCTGGCGACCCAGCCCATCATCGCGCTCGACGCCGAGCGCGAATCCGGGCCGGCGATGGAGGTGCTGCTGCGTTTCCAGGACGCTCAGGGCAGGACGGAGTCGCCGAAGGACTTCCTGCCGGCGGCCGAGCAATATCACCTGATGCCGCGGATCGACCGCTGGGTGGTCAGCGCGACGCTGACCGCCATCGCCGCCGGCGACATCCGGGTACCGGCGGGGCGCAGCTGCATCATCAACCTGTCGGGCCAGACGCTGGGCGATGCGGATTTTCTGGAGTTCGTCGTCGAGTCCCTGGACCGCACGAGCGTCGCGCCGGCCCGGATCTGTTTCGAGATGACGGAGGCGGCGCTGATCATGGAGCCGCGCGAGGCGCAGCGCTTCATCGAGGTGCTGCACGGCATGGGCTGCAAGTTCGCGCTGGACGATTTCGGCAGCGGCCTCGGCGCCTTCTCCAACCTGAAGCATCTGCCCATCGACTATCTGAAGATCGACGGCAGCTTCACCCGCCACCTGGGCCGCGATCCGGTCAATCAGGAGATGGTGAGCGCGATGATCAAGCTCGCCCGGAAGATGAACTTCCGCACCGTGGCCGAGCAGGTGGAAGAGCAGCACGATTTCGACATGCTGCGCGAGATGGGCGTGGACTTCGCCCAAGGCTATCTGATCGACCGCCCCCGCCTCCTGGGTGCCGGACCGAACTAATTCAACTTTCGCAACTTTCGTGACTTTCTGAAGTTTCGGTGTCCGGCACCGAAACGCACGAAACTCACAAAACTATCATTCCGCAAATCACGGGTGACCGGCACCAAAAAAAACCGCCGGGTCCCTGGGGAGCCCGGCGGTTTCCGGCCGTAAGGCCGATCCCGATCAGAGCAGCGGTACGATCAGCAGCGCCACGATGTTGATGATCTTGATCAGCGGGTTGATGGCCGGGCCGGCGGTGTCCTTGTAGGGGTCGCCGACCGTGTCGCCGGTGACCGCGGCCTTGTGCGCCTCGGACCCCTTGCCACCGAAGTTGCCGTCCTCGATGTATTTCTTGGCGTTGTCCCACGCACCACCGCCCGCGGTCATGGAGATGGCCACGAACAGGCCGGTGATGATCGTGCCCAGCAGCATGCCGCCGAGGGCGATCGGGCCGAGGATCAGGCCTACCACGATCGGCACCAGCACCGGCAGCAGCGAGGGCACCACCATCTCCTTGATGGCCGCCTTGGTCAGCATGTCCACCGCGCGGGAGTAGTCGGGCTTCTGGGTGCCTTCCATGATGCCCGGCATCTCCTTGAACTGCCGGCGCACCTCGTTAACCACCGAGCTGGCGGCGCGTCCCACCGCCTCCATCGCCAGCGCGCCGAAAAGGTAAGGCACCAGGCCACCGATCAGCAGGCCGATGATCACCATGGGATCGGACAGATTGAACTCGAACACGCGGTCGAAGTTCGCTTCCAGCGCGTGGGTGTAGTCGGCGAACAGCACCAGGGCGGCCAGGCCGGCGGAGCCGATGGCGTAGCCCTTGGTGACGGCCTTCGTCGTGTTGCCCACGGCGTCGAGCTGGTCAGTGATGTTGCGCACTTCGGATTCGAGTTCGGCCATTTCGGCGATGCCGCCCGCGTTGTCCGTGATCGGGCCGAAGGCGTCGAGCGCCACCACGATGCCGGTCATGGACAGCATGGTGGTCGCCGCGATGCCGATGCCGTACAGGCCGGCCAGCTCGTGGGCGCCCCAGATGCTGGCGCACACCGCCAGTACCGGCCAGGCCGTCGCCTTCATGGAGACGCCCAGGCCCGCGATGATGTTCGTGGCATGACCGGTGAGCGAGGACTCGGCCACCAGCTGTACCGGCTTGTGGTCGGTGCCGGTGTAGTACTCGGTGATCCATACGAGGAAAGCGGTGAGGGCCAGGCCGATGACCGCAGCGCCGAACAGCACGCCCGCCTGGCCGGTGTCGCCCATCATCACCGTGGTGATCGGATAGAAGGCCGCGGCGGCCAGCACACCGGCCGCGATCATGCCCTTGTAAAGAGCACCCATGATCGAGCCGCTGGCGCCTGCCTTGACGAAGAAAGTGCCGATGATCGAAGCGACGATGGAGGCCGCGCCGAGGACCAGCGGATACACCCAGGCCGCCCAGCCCCAGTCGGCATGGAACAGCACGCCGAGGAGCATGGTGGCGATGATGGTCACCGCGTAGGTTTCGAACAGGTCCGCGGCCATGCCGGCACAGTCGCCCACGTTGTCGCCGACGTTGTCCGCGATCACACCCGGGTTGCGCGGGTCGTCTTCCGGAATGCCGGCCTCGACCTTGCCCACGAGGTCGGCGCCGACGTCGGCGCCCTTGGTGAAGATGCCGCCGCCGAGTCGCGCGAAGATGGAGATCAGCGAGCCGCCGAAGGCGAGGCCGACCAGCGCCTTGATGGCCTTCTCGCCCTCGATGCCGAAGGCGCCCAGCAGGCCGTAGTAGCCGGCGACGCCGAGCAGGCCCAGGCCGACTACCAGCAGGCCCGTGATGGCACCGCCGCGGAAGGCGACGTCCAGTGCCGGGTTCAGCCCCTTGCGCGCCGCCTCGGCCGTGCGCACGTTGGCGCGCACGGAGACGAACATGCCGATGTAGCCGGCCATGGCGGAGAACACCGCGCCGATGACGAAGCCGAGCGCCGTCCACCAGTCGAGGGCGAAGCCGACGACGATGGCGAGCACTACGCCGACGATGCCGATGGTCGTGTACTGGCGGTTCATGTAGGCCGCGGCGCCTTCCTGGATGGCGGCCCCGATCTCCTGCATCCGCTCGTTGCCGGGCGACTGCTTCAGGACCCACTGGACCGAGAACAGTCCGTACAGGATGGCAAGTACGCCGGCGGCGATGCACAGCCACAGCGCGAGTTCATACGACATGAGTTGTTCCTCCCGATCATGTCCGCCGATCGGCCCGGCGGACCGTCGGTTGTTCGTGATTTTTCAGCTGGAGCGCCCCCGCCCGTGCCCAGCCGACGGGCACGAGGCCGGCCAGGGCCCCGGACCCGTTGCGCAGACGGTGGCGACTCGCACACCGCTACGGCTGGTTTTATGATCCGGTGCTCGTTCCGTAACTCGCTGGTTTATCGGAGTTTATTTGCGCTCAAGAGGTCGCCGCCCCACGTCCCCGGCGGCGACAGCGCGCGCATCATACCACAAATCGCTTCTCGAGCTTCTTCTTCACCGGCACGTTGCGCAGCTTCGCGTAGACGGGCAGGCCGCGGGAATACGGGGGGTAGTCCTCGCCGTGGATCAGCGGTGCCAGATAGCGCCGGGCTGCAGCGGTGATGCCGTAGCCGTCCTTCGTGATGTAGCGCTTCGGCAGCTTTTTTTCGCGGTTCGCCACCCGGCCGAGCGGCGCCTTTTCGATCTTCCAGCGGTAGGGGCTGTCCGAGGTGCGCTTGATCACCGGCAGCACCGCATCCTCGCCGGCGAGCGCCATCTCGACGGCGGCCCGGCCCACCGCGTAGGCCTGCTCCACGTCCGTGGCCGAGGCGATATGGCGTGCGGAGCGCTGCAGGTAGTCGGCGATGGCGTAGTGGAACTTGAAGCCGGTGCCGTCGCGCACCATCGCCGCGACCTCCGAGGCGACGCCGCCGAGCTGCACGTGGCCGAAGGCGTCCTTGGTCCCCGCATCGGCCAGGAAGCGGCCGTCCCTGTAGCGGGCGCCCTCGGAGACGACGATCACGCAGTAGCCGTAGTCCTTTACGCAGCGCTTCACCCGGGCCAGGAACTTCTTCTTCTCGAACGGGACTTCCGGGAACAGAATGATGTGCGGCGGCTGGTCGGGGCCCTCGCCCGCCAGCCCGGCGGCCGCGGCGATCCAGCCGGCGTGCCGGCCCATGACCTCCAGGACGAACACCTTGGTGGATGTCTCGGCCATGGAGGCGACGTCCAGCGCCGCCTCCCGGGTGGAGACCGCCACGTACTTCGCCACGGAGCCGAACCCCGGGCAGTTGTCCGTGACCGGCAGGTCGTTATCCACCGTCTTCGGCACGCCGATGCAGGTGATGGGAAAGCCGAGCTTGTGGCCGATCTGGGACACCTTGTGGGCCGTGTCCATCGAGTCGTTGCCGCCGTTGTAGAAGAAGTAACCGATGTCGTGGGCCTCGAAGACCTCGATCAGCCGCTCGTATTCACGCTTGTTCTCCTCCAGCCCCTTCAGCTTGTAGCGGGCGGTGCCGAACGCGCCTCCGGGGGTATGCTTGAGCTGGGCGATCGCCTTGGCCGACTCCCGGTTGGTGTCGATCAGGTCCTCGGTCAGTGCGCCGATGATGCCGTTCCTGCCGGCGTAGACCTTGCCGATGCGTCCCTTGTGCTGGCGGGCGGTCTCGATGACGCCGCAGGCGCTCGCATTGATGACGGCAGTGACGCCGCCGGACTGGGCATAGAATGCGTTCTTGGCTGCCTTCTTTGCTGACATGGGATCCCTCGCTCGGCTCAATGGACGACTGGCCCGGGAGCATAGCCAATTTCCGGTCCGCCTTCATGCCGCGGGCCGAATTGACGGCGTCACGGGGAGCGGCTACGGTTGCGCGCCTCACAGGCGTATCGTCGGCGTATCAACGGCCAGTGGCCGGTAGGCTGCAGGGAGTTCAATCATGCGCATCGTTTTGCTCGGCGCCCCCGGCTCCGGGAAGGGGACCCAGGCCCAGCGGCTGATGGCCGAGAAGGGCATCCCGCAGATATCCACCGGCGACCTGCTGCGCGCGGCCGTCGCCTCGGGCAGCGAGCTGGGCCGCAAGGCGAAGGCGGCCATGGACGCCGGCGAACTCGTCTCCGACGACCTCGTGCTCGGCATGATCCGGGAACGGCTGAACGAGGACGACGTGGCCGACGGCTTCATCCTGGACGGCTTTCCGCGCAATGAGTCCCAGGCCGAGTCCCTCGACGACCTCCTGGCAGAGCTGGGCCAGCCCCTGGACGCCGCCGTGCTCATGGACGTGGATTTCGACATCCTCATGAAGCGGCTGACCGGCCGGCGCACCTGCTCGGCCACGGGCAAGGTGCTCAACATCTATTTCTCGCCGCAGGAAGAGCTGGATGCCTGCGTGGAGGCCGGCGGCGAACTCCTGCAGCGCGACGACGACAACGAGGAGACCATCGCCAATCGACTGCAGGTCTATCGGGAGCAGACGGCGCCGCTGGTGGATTATTACCGGGACCGGGGCCTGCTGAAGACCGTGGATGCCGAAGGCACCGTCGAGGACGTCTACGAGCGGCTCGTCTCCGCGGTCGAGGACTGAGTCCGCCGCTCGAGGAGCGTCTCCAGGGCCTCGCCCACCAGTTCCCGGCGCCAGCCGGACAGCGCCCTTAGTCCGTCGCCGCCGGCGGCCGCCCGGCGCAGGTCCTTCTGCGAGGCGATCAGCTCGGGCTCGATACCGAGTTCCTCCGCCTTGCCCCTCACGACGGCGGCCATCTCGGCCACCAGCGACTTCTCCGCGACCGACGGCGCGCCACGGCGCAGCACGGGCGACGGTCCGGCGCGGCCGATAACCCGCAGCAGCTGATCCCCGGCCCGCCGGGCGAGCCCGGCGGGCACGCCCTCGGTCTCCGCCAGCGCCTCCCGGCTGGCCGGCCGGCCCTGGGCGAGCGCAATGAGGGCCGCGTCTTTCAATATCCACTGCCGGGGCCGGTCGGCACGAAGTGCCTCTTCCTCACGCCACACCGCGAGGGCCGCGGCCGCGGCCGCGCTGCGTTCGTCCATTCGGGCGAGACCCTTCAGCCGCTGCCACGCCGACTCGGGGGCGGGGTCGTAGAGCGCCGGATCCAGCAGCGCGTTGCTGTCGGCGACGGCCCAGTCGAGCCGGCCGAGGTCCTGCAGGCGGGTGCTGAGGATCGCACGCATCTCCTCCAGGTAGCGCACATCGTCGGCGGCGTACTCCAGCTGTTCGGCGCTGAGCGGGCGGCGCGACCAGTCCGTTCTCGTGTGATGCTTGCCGAGGTCGACGCCGAGCAGTTCCCGGACCAGCGAGGCATAGCCGATCTGCGCCGGGTAACCGCACAGGGCGGCGGCCACCTGGGTGTCGAAGATGCGCCCCGGCAGCCGGCCGGCGATGCCGAGCAGCACCTCGAGGTCCTGACGCGCGGCATGCAGGGTCAGCTCGGTGCGGTCGAAGCACTGCCATAACGGCTCCAGCTCCAGCCCCGCCAGTGGATCGATGCAGGCGATACGATCGCCCGCGGCGAGCTGCACCAGGCAAAGGCGGGCGTGATACGTGCGCTCCCGCAGGAACTCCGTATCCGCCGCGAGCCTCTCGCCGGGCGCGCAGTTTTCCAGGAACCGGAGCAGGGAAGCCTGAGTATCGATGAAGAGGATGTCGCTCATGGGCGGGTCTTTGCCCTCCGGTACTATCGTGAGACTATGCGCTGCATGGGAGGATACACTGCCGCAGCGTGCTGATACTGGTCCGGACACTGACGGGTATCGTGCTGTTGCGGCTGGGGCCGGACGCGTTGCCGCGCTCGCTCTTCCTGGCCGTGCTGCTGTTCGCCGCCATGCTGCTCGCGAGTTTCACCGGCCTGGCCCTGTCCGGCGGCTGGCAGCCCTGGTCTCCCGTCTTCTTCGCGCTGAGCCTCGGCCTGTCGCTGGGCACCTACACCGTGGCCCTGCGGCTGCGCGGCCATGAGGCCCGCATCCCGCAGACCTTCGCCGCGCTGTTCGGTGCCTCCGCGCTGATCAGCCTCGCCGAGCTGCCGCTGCTCGCCACCGGCGCGCTGGACGCGGAGGGGCAGGGCGGCGTGATGGTGCTGCTGGCGCTGATCGCCTGGTCGCTCCTGGTGGACGGCCATATCATGGCGCGGGCGCTCGAGGTGCCGCTGATCGGCGGTACGCTGCTCGCGCTCGCCGTATTCTCGGGTCAGCTCGTGCTGTATCAGCAGTTTCCCGCGGGCTGATCCTCCGCCCGGCGCTTCCTCCGACCATGCACATCCACATCATCGGCATCTGCGGCACGTTCATGGGCGGTATCGCCGGCCTGGCGAAGGCGGCCGGCCACCGGGTCACCGGCTGCGACCGGGAGGTCTATCCGCCGATGAGCGAGGAGCTCGCGCGGCTGGGCATCGAGGTGACCGAAGGCTGGGATCCCGGCCAGCTCGAGCCGGCGCCGGACGTGGTGGTGATCGGCAACGTGATGAGCCGGGGCAATCCCCTGGTGGAGGCGGTGCTGGAGCAGGGGCTGCCGTACACGTCGGGGCCGGCCTGGCTGGCCGAGCACGTGCTGGCCGGGCGGCGCGTGCTGGCGGTGGCCGGCACCCATGGCAAAACCACCACCTCCAGCCTGCTGGCGTGGATACTGGAGGCCAACGGACTCGAGCCCGGCTTCCTGATCGGCGGCGTCCCGCTCGACTTCGGCGCCTCCGCCCGTCTCGGCGGCTCCGACCTGTTCGTGGTGGAGGCCGACGAGTACGACACCGCGTTCTTCGACAAGCGCGCGAAGTTCGTGCACTACCGGCCGCGGGTGGCGGTGCTGAACAATCTGGAATACGACCACGCCGATATCTACGCGGACATGGCGGCCATCCGCTGGCAGTTCCATCAGCTGATCCGCACCGTGCCGGGCGGCGGACGGCTGGTGGTGCGGGCGGGCGATGCGGAACTCGCCGAGACGCTGGCGATGGGCTGCTGGACGCCGGTGGAGACCTTCGCGGCCGGCGGGGAGGCGGACTGGCGGGTGGATTTCGGGCCGGGCGGCGAGGGCATCAGCCTGGCCGGGCCGGGCGGAGAACGACTGCAGGACGACTGGCCGCTGGCCGGCGAGCACAATCTGGAGAACACGGTCGCGGCGGTTGCCGCCGCGGCGGCGGTGGGCGTGGAACCGGCGGCGGCGCTGGCCGCGGTGGCCCGCTTCCGCGGAGTGCGGCGGCGCCTCGAACTGGCGGCCGAGGGCGGCGGCATCCGGGTGTATGACGACTTCGCCCATCATCCCACGGCCATCGCCAGGACGCTGGCGGGGCTGCGCCGGCGCGAGCCCGAGGCCCGCATCGTGGTGGCCCTGGAGCCGCGCTCGAACACGATGCGCCTGGGCGTGCACCGGGAGACGCTGGCCGGTTCGCTGGCCGGGGCCGACCGGGTGTTCGTCTTCGCGCCCGACGGTCTCGAATGGGACCTGGCCGCGGCGCTCGCGACGCTCGGCGATCGCGCGACGCTCTCCGCGGATTACGGCGAGATGGCCGAGGGAGTGCTGCGCGAGGCGGTCGCCGGCGATATCCTCGTACTGATGAGCAACGGGGGCTTCGGCGGATTGCGCGAGCGGGTGGTCGCCGCGCTGACCGCACGCGGCTGAAGCCCCGCCGGCGCGCCTGGCGCATCTGCCGGCCGCCCGGCAGCGAATGGCAGGTGAACATGAGCGAAACCGAGATCCCGCTGTTCCCCCTGCGCACGGTCCTCTATCCGGAGGGCCCGCTGCCGCTGCGCATCTTCGAGACCCGCTACCTGGACATGATCAGCCGCTGCCTGCGCGAGGACTCGGGCTTCGGCGTCGTCCTCATTCGAGAAGGGACGGAGACGGGCCCGGCCAGCACCTGCGGCACCGGCACGCTGGCGAAGATCGTCGACTGGTATCAGGGCAGCGACGGGCTGCTGGGTATCACCGCCCAGGGCAGCGAGCGATTCCGCGTGGAGTCGGTGCGCCAGGCCCCGGACGGGCTGAACCTGGCGCGGGTCTCCTGGCTGCCGCCAGAGCCGCGGGTCGATCTGCCGGCCGCCTTCCGGCCCATGGTGGACATCCTGCGGAGCGTGCTGGACGACCTCGGCCGGCTGTACGAACTGCTGGAGCGCCGTTACGACGACGCCACCTGGGTGGGTTACCGGTTCGCCGAGATCCTGCCGATCACGCCGGAGCAGAAACAGTTCTGTCTCGAAACCGAAGACGCGCTGCAGCGCCTCGAGATCATCCGCGTGATACTGCGTTCGGCCCAGGACGCGGAGGAAGACGACGGCTGAGCGTCAGTCGGCGATCTCCGCGAAGGCCTCGGCCGCCTTCTCCAGCGTGGTTGCGATCTCCGTCTCGCCGTGGGCGGCCGAGACGAAGCCCGCCTCGAAGGCCGACGGCGCGAGATAGACGCCGCGCTCCAGCATGGCGTGGAAGAAGCGGCGGAAGCGGTCTACGTCGGCGCCAGCGACCTGCCGGTAGGTACGCACGGGCCCGTCGTCGGTGAAGACGAAGCCGAACATGCCGCCCAGGGATCCGGTGGCGAGAGGGACTCCCGCCTCGGCCGCGGCGCCGGCCATGCCGTCCGCCAGCTGCCGGGTCCGTGCCGTCAGGTCCTCGTAGAAGCCCTCCTGGTCGATGCCCTCCAGTGTGGCCAGGCCCGCGGCCATGGCCACCGGGTTGCCGGACAGCGTGCCGGCCTGATAAACGGGGCCCAGCGGCGCGATGTGCTCCATGATCTCGCGCTTGCCGCCGAAGGCGGCGGCCGGCATGCCGCCGCCGATGACCTTGCCGAAGGTGGTGAGGTCCGGCTTGATGCCGAACACCGACTGGGCGCCGCCCTTGGCCACCCGGAAGCCGGTCATCACCTCGTCGAAGATGAGCACGGCGCCGGCGGCCGAGCAGGTCTCGCGCAGCGTCTCCAGAAAGCCCGGCACCGGCGGCACGAAATTCATGTTGCCGGCTACCGGTTCCACGATGACACAGGCGATGCGATCGCCGTACTCGTGGAACGCTTCGCGCACCTGTTCGCTGTTGTTGAACTCCAGCGTGAGCGTCAGTTCAGCCAGCCCCGCCGGCACCCCGGGCGAACTCGGCACGCCGAAGGTCAGCGCGCCGGAGCCGGCGCTGATCAGCAGCGAGTCCGAATGGCCGTGATAGCAGCCCTCGAACTTCACGATCAGATCGCGGCCGGTGTAGCCCCGGGCGAGCCGGATGGCGCTCATGGTCGCCTCGGTGCCGGAGCTGACCATGCGCACCAGCTCCATGGAGGGCACGAGTTCGGTGATCTTGCGAGCGATCTCGGTCTCCAGCACGCAGGGCGCGCCGAACGACAGGCCGTCTTCCGCCGTGCGCTGCACGGCCTCGATGACGTTCGGGTGAGCGTGGCCCAGGATCATGGGGCCCCAGGAGCCGACGTAGTCGATCAGCTCCCGGCCGTCCTCGGTCCACACCCGCGGTCCCCTGGCGCGCTTGAAGAACAGCGGCTCGCCGCCCACCGCCGCGAACGCCCGTACGGGGGAGTTGACGCCGCCGGGAATGTATTTGCTGGCTTCGGAAAACAGACTCATGCTTACCTCCTGTGCTGGGCGCATCCTAACCGAGGCCGAACCGCCTTCAAAACCCGCCGGCCGGTCCGTATCATTGCCGTCGACATCCGTAACTGCAATGCGCCGGAATCTTCCATGAACAGCTATATGTGCCTTATCTGCGGCTACATCTACGACGAGGCCGAGGGCGATCCCGAGTCCGGCATCCCGCCGAACACCCGCTGGGAGGACGTGCCGTTGTCCTGGCGCTGCCCCGACTGCGGCGCCGGCAAGGAAGATTTCGAGATGGTCGAGGTGTGACCGACCACCGCTGAGCCTCGCTGAACCTTCAGGGGCCGTCGGCGCGAGGCGCCGCGCCGAGCTGCTCCGCACGAACACCTTCGGCCGCCAGCATGGCCAGTACGCTGTCCGGCCCGACGAGATGCAGCGCTCCCACGACGACCAGATAGTCGCCTTCACGATCCAGCAGCGCCGCAAGGCGTGGCACCCACTTGCGATTGCGTTCCGTGACCAGGCGCTCGTACAGCTCCGGATAGCGGCGCAGCTCCTCCAGCAGCTCGTCGGCCAGGTAGGCGGTATCGCCCCGCCGCCAGGCCTCGACGGTGCGCCCCATGCCCGCCTCGAGATCGCCGATCTCGGCCAGCGATTCGAGCAGCATGTCGCTCTGCAGCGCCATGGGCAGGCTGTCGAAGAAGACGATCTGTTCCTCGAATGTCTCGAGTCCCTCCACCGGCTTGCCGTCACGGCGCGCGAGGGCGGCCATGTGCACGTCCAGCCCCTGGCGGGGATCGTAGCCATGGCGCATGAGCAGCATCTGGGTGAGCGTGAGCGCGGCAAACCAGGGCTCGGCGCCCTGCAGCCGGTCCAGGTCGATCCCGGCCGCGGCGGCCGCCTCGCGGGCGCGGGCATATTTCTCGCTGCCCATGAGCGAGGCCAGCGTCTCGCCTTCCGGCGGCGTCCCGCGGGCGAACATGACCGCCGACACCATGGCTGAGTCGAGGTCGTCCATGTCCAGCTCCATCACGAGCGCGTCGGCTTGCCCGTAGGCTTCCCGGATAGGTGCGGGCAGCGGATAGTCGCTCTCGCGCAGCAGGTGGATGGAGCCGAGCAGCCATACCCGGGTATCGGCGTCGCGAATCTGCCAGAGCGGCAGCGCGTCGGCCCCCGCCGGTGCGGCGGGTACGGCGAGCGCGAGCAGCAGCAGGAGGACGAGCCGGCCGAGACCCGTCGAGCGAGCTGATCGCGCAGGCCGGCACCGGTTCAAGGCCGGTCGCTCCGGTCGAGCCAGCCGAGCCGGGTGCCGAGGCTGCCGTCGCCGCTCAGCTCCAGCCAGCGCCACGCCGGCGGCCGGTCGTCCACGGCGAATTCGTCCCGGCCCGGCATGAACTGCCGGCAGGTGGAGGGCGTCGCCAGCAGGCGGTAGTGGTTGCGGCGCCGGTCGAGTTCCTGGTGCACGTGACCCCAGACGATGCCGCGCACCTGGGTGTGGCGGTCGGCGAGCTGCAGCAGACCGTCGGCCTCCGCCAGGCCGATGCCGTCCAGCCAGCGGCTGCCCACCGGCACCGGATGGTGGTGCAGGCAGAGAAGTGCGGGAGCGTCGCCATGGGCCGTGAGATCGGCCTCGACACCCGCCAGCGCTTCGGCGCTCAGGCGTCCGCCCACTTCGCCCTGGGCCCAGGTGGACAGGAGATGCACGCGCCAGGCGCCAGCGGCGACGATTCCGCCGAAGGTGAACGGAGCCTCCGCGAGGACCTCGCCCATGAGGGCGGGATCGTCGTGATTGCCGGCGAGGCACCAGACCGGGGCTCCGCAGCCGGCCAGCAGGGTCCGGAAGCGTTCGTAGGCCGCGCGGGATTCGTCCTGGGCGATGTCGCCGGTCGCCAGCACCGCGTCCGGTGCCGCCTCGGCGCACGCGGCGCGCAGCACGGCCGCCAGGGATTCCGCCGTGCGCACGCCGCGCAGCTCGCCGTCGGCCTCGGCGTAGAGGTGGGGGTCGGTGATGTGCAGTATCTGCATCGTCATCGGATCTTCAGTCAGCGCAGGCTCCTCGCCGCAGCCGGCCGGGCACGAAAAAGGGCGGAGCCCGGCCGGGCTCCGCCCCGATCATATCGCGCCTCGGCCGCGGCTGCCGCCGCGCCGCGCGAAGGACTCAGTAGCGGTAATGGTCCGGCTTGTAGGGTCCCTCGACCGGTACGCCGATGTAGCGCGCCTGCTCCTCGCTCAGCGTCGTGATGTTCGCGCCGATCTTCTTCAGGTGCAGACGGGCCACCTTCTCGTCGAGGTGTTTCGGCAGCACGTAGACCCGCTTCTCGTAGTTCTCCGGATGCTGCCAGAGGTCGATCTGGGCGAGTACCTGGTTGGTGAACGAGTTGGACATGACGAAGCTCGGGTGGCCGGTGCCGCAGCCGAGATTCACCAGCCGGCCCTCGGCCAGCAGGATGATGCGTTTGCCGTCGGGGAAGATGATGTGATCCACCTGCGGCTTGATGTTCTCCCAATCGAGCTTGCGCAGGTAGGCCACGTCGATCTCGTTGTCGAAGTGGCCGATGTTGCAGACGATGGCCTGGTCCTTCATCCGCTCCATGTGCTCGCCGCTGATGATGTGGTAGTTACCGGTGGCGGTGACGAAGATGTCCGCCTTGTCCACGGCCTCTTCCAGCGTAACGACCCGGTAGCCTTCCATCGCGGCCTGCAGGGCGCAGATGGGATCGATCTCGGTGATCCACACGGTGCAGCCCAGGGCGCGCAGGCTCTGCGCGCTGCCCTTGCCCACGTCGCCGTAGCCGCAGACCACGGCGATCTTGCCGGCGACCATGACGTCGGTGGCCCGCTTGATGGAGTCCACCAGGGACTCCCGGCAGCCGTAGAGGTTGTCGAACTTGGACTTCGTGACCGAGTCGTTGACGTTGATGGCGGGGCAGCCCAGCGTGCCGTCGCGCTGCATCTCGTAGAGCCGCTTGACGCCGGTGGTGGTCTCCTCGGAGAGCCCGCGGATCTCCTTCATCAGTTCCGGGTGCTTCTCGTGCACCACCTGGGTCAGGTCGCCGCCGTCGTCCAGCAGCATGTTCGGCTTCCAGCCGTCGGGGCCGGTGATGGTCTGGTCGACGCACCACCAGTACTCCTCCTCGGTCTCGCCTTTCCAGGCGAACACCGGCACGCCGGTGGCGGCGATGGCCGCCGCCGCGTGGTCCTGGGTGGAGAAGATATTGCAGGAGGACCAGCGCACCTCGGCGCCCAGCGCGGTCAGCGTCTCGATCAGCACTGCCGTCTGGATGGTCATGTGCAGGCAGCCGGCGATGCGCGCACCGGCCAGCGGCTGCTGCTCGGCGAACTCCTCGCGGACCGCGATCAGGCCGGGCATCTCCGTTTCGGCGATGGCGATCTCCTTGCGGCCCCACTCGGCCAGGCCGATGTCGGCTACCCGGTAGTCCTGTGCCGGCATTTCGGCGGCGTTGCTGCTCATTGAGTCTTCTCCGTCAGATTTTCCAAGGGTCTGTTCTTTCGTTCCGCCGTGCGGGGCCGATGCATCGGCTATGCATCGGCTATGCCTCAGCGATGTATATCAGGCGGCGACGGCGCCCCGCAGGGTCTCCGCCACGTCCGTGCGCTCCCAGGTGAAATCGGCGTCCAGGCGGCCGAAGTGGCCGTAGGCCGCGGTCTTGCGATAGATGGGCCGGATCAGGTCCAGCATCTCCAGGATGCCGTAGGGCGTGAGGTCGAAGTGCTCGCGCACCAGCGCGGTGAGCCGGTCCTCGGGCACCTTGCCCGTGCCGAAGGTGCGCACGGAGATGGAGGTGGGCTCGGCCACGCCGATGGCGTAGGAGACCTGGATCTCGCAGCGCTCCGCCAGGCCGGCCGCGACGATGTTCTTGGCCACGTAGCGGCAGGCGTAGGCCGCGGAGCGGTCCACCTTGGAGGGGTCCTTGCCCGAGAACGCGCCGCCGCCGTGCCGGGCGCTGCCGCCGTAGGTGTCGACGATGATCTTGCGCCCGGTCAGGCCGCAGTCGCCCATGGGGCCGCCGATCACGAAGCTGCCGGTGGGGTTGATGTGATAGACGGTGTCCTTCGCCAGCCACTCGGCCGGCAGCACCGGCTTGATGATCTCCTCCATGACCGCTTCGCGCAGCTCGGCCTGGGAGATGTCCGGCGCGTGCTGGGTGGAGAGCACCACCGCGTCGATGGCGACCGGCTTGTGATCCTCGTAGCGGAAGGTCACCTGGCTCTTGGCGTCCGGGCGCAGCCAGGTCAGGTCGCCGCACTTGCGCACCTCGGCCTGACGCTTCACCAGGCGGTGGGAGAAGGTGATCGGCGCGGGCATGAGCACGTCCGTCTCGTTGGTGGCGTAGCCGAACATCAACCCCTGATCGCCGGCGCCCTGGCTGCGCCGGTCATCCCGGTCCACGCCCTGGGCGATGTCCGGCGACTGCTTGCCGATGGCGTTCAGCACGGCGCAGGAGTCGCCGTCGAAGCCCATGTCCGAACTGGTGTAGCCGATGTCCGTGACCACTTGGCGCACCAGGGCCTCGATGTCCACCCAGGCCGTGGTCGTGATCTCGCCGGCCACCATGACCATGCCGGTCTTCACCAGCGTTTCGCAGGCCACGCGGGCGTTCTTGTCGTCGGCCAGGATGGCGTCCAGTACCGCGTCGGAGATCTGGTCGGCGACCTTGTCCGGGTGGCCCTCGGAGACCGACTCGGAGGTGAACAGGAAGGCATTGCTCATGAGCTTCTTTCCGCAATTGAGACGTAATTGTTAACGCAACAGTCAATGATACAAGAATTTATTTCGGGCCCGTTCCGGCCGCTGGACAGTTTGCTGCGCAGAAGCGAGACAGGGCTTGAGCGAGCCGGCCCGGCCCGCGCTTGCCCGCACCCTACCAAAAAGCGAAAATGCGCGCCTCATCGTTTGGGGAATTCCGATGTCGAGCACCGCAGAAGACACGCGCGCCGGCCGCGCGCCGCGGCGGGAACGGGCCAACGCGCTGCGTGCGCTGTCCATGGACGCCGTGCAGGCGGCGAAGTCCGGCCACCCCGGCATGCCGATGGGCATGGCGGACATCGCCGAGGTCCTGTGGAACGACTTCCTGCGACATAACCCCTCGAACCCGCGCTGGGACAACCGGGACCGCTTCGTGCTCTCGAACGGGCACGGCTCGATGCTGCTGTACTCGTTACTGCACCTCACCGGTTACGAACTCGGCCTGGACGAACTCAGGAACTTCCGCCAGCTGGGCTATCGCACGGCCGGCCATCCCGAGCGCGAGCCGGACCTGGGCATCGAGACCACCACCGGGCCGCTGGGCCAGGGTCTCGCCAACGCCGTCGGCATGGCGCTGGCCGAGAAGATACTGGCGGCGCGCTACAACCGGCCCGATTTCCCGGTCGTGGACCACCATACCTATGTGTTCCTTGGCGACGGCTGCCTGATGGAGGGCATCTCCCACGAGGCCTGCTCGCTCGCGGGCACGCTCGGGCTCGGCAAGCTGGTGGGTCTCTACGACCAGAACGGCATCTCCATCGACGGCGAGGTGGACGCCTGGTTCACCGACGACACGCCGGGCCGTTTCGCGGCCTACGGCTGGCACGTCATCCCCGACGTGGACGGCCACGACCCGGCCGCGGTGGCCGACGCACTGGAGGCGGCCAGGGCCGAGACGGGCCGGCCCACTCTGATCTGCTGCCGCACCGTGATCGGTTACGGCGCCCCCAACAAGCAGGGCAGCGCCGCCACCCACGGCGCGCCGCTGGGCGAGGACGAGATCGCCGCCGCCCGCGAGGAACTCGGCTGGCATCACCCGCCGTTCGAGGTGCCAGAGCCGATCCGCGCCGCCTGGGACGCGCGCGAGCGGGGCGCCGCGGCCGAAGCGGAGTGGGACCGCCTGCTGGAGGGCTACAGCGAGGCCCATCCCGAACTGGCCGGAGAATACCGCCGGGTCATGGCGGGCGAGCTGCCGGCGGGCTGGACGGAGGCTGCGGACGGCGCGATCCGTGAGATCGCCGCCGCCGGCGCGGACGTGGCGACCCGCAAGGCCTCGGAGATCGCGCTGAACGCCTTCGCGCCCCGGCTGCCGGAGCTGGTGGGCGGCTCGGCCGATCTCACCGGCTCGAACAACACCTGGCACGACGGCTCGAAGGCCGTGAGTGCCGCGGACGCCTCGGGCAATTATGTCTACTTCGGGGTCCGCGAATTCGCGATGACCGCCATCTCCAACGGCATCGCCCTGCATGGCGGCCTGCGGCCCTACTGCGGCACCTTCCTGGTGTTCTCCGACTACGCCCGCAACGCGGTGCGCATGGCCGCGCTGATGGAAGTGCCGAACATCCTCGTCTACACCCACGACTCCATCGGGCTGGGCGAGGACGGCCCCACCCACCAGCCGGTCGAGCACACCGCGAGTCTGCGCCTCATGCCGAACCTGCGGGTCTGGCGGCCCTGCGACACCGTCGAGACGGCGGCGGCCTGGCGCGCGGCCCTGGAGCGTCGCGACGGGCCGACGGCGCTGGTGCTGACCCGCCAGGGACTGCCGCATCAAGAGCGTGACGACGAGCGCATCGAGGCCATCGCGCGGGGCGGTTACGTGCTGCGCGAGGCGGACGGCGAGCCGGAACTCATCCTGATCGCGACGGGCTCGGAGGTGCATCTCGCCATGGCCGCGGCCGAAGAGCTGGCCGCAGGCGGGGTCGCGGTCCGGGTGGTCTCCATGCCCTGCTGCGAAGTTTTCGAGCGCCAGGACCGCGCGTATCGCGAGGCGGTGCTGCCGCCGTCGGTCACCCGACGGGTGGCCATCGAGGCGGGAGCTACAGCCGGCTGGTGGCGCCACGTGGGGCCCGACGGCGCCGTGATCGGTCTCGACCGGTTCGGCGAGTCCGCCCCGGCGGAAGAATTGTTCGAGAAGTTCGGCTTCTCGGTGGAGAATGTAGTAACGGTGGCCCGCAGGCTCGGCGCCTGAGGGCCGTCTGACGGAACGGTCAGCAGAGCAGGCGCGCCTTCGCGTGCCGCACCAGGAGGAATCGATGACTATCAAGCTTGGCATCAACGGCTACGGACGGATCGGACGCATGGTTCTGCGCTCGCTCTACGAGAGTAATCGGCGCGCGGAACTCGAGATCGTCGGCATCAACGATCTCGGCGACGCCGAGACCAACGCCTATCTGACCCGCTACGACACCGCCCACGGCAAGTTCCCGGGCACCGTCGAGGTGGAGGACGAGGCGATCGTCGTCAACGGCGACCGCATCCGGGTCATGGCCGAGCGGGATCCGGCGAAGCTCCCCTGGGGCGAACTCGGCGCCGACATCGTGCTCGAGTGCACCGGCCTGTTCCGCACCAAGGAGAAGGCGTCGGCCCACATAGAGGCGGGGGCGAGCAAGGTGCTGATCTCGGCGCCGTCAGGTGGCGATGCCGATGCGACGATCGTCTACGGCGTGAACCACGACACACTTTCCGCTTCGGACACCGTGGTCTCGAATGCATCCTGCACCACCAACTGCCTGGCGCCGATGGTGAAGCCGCTGCACGACGCCATCGGCGTGGAGCACGGCATCATGACCACCATCCACGCGTACACCAACGACCAGGTGCTCACCGACGTCTTTCACAAGGATCTGCGCCGGGCACGCTCGGCGACCATGTCGATGATTCCGACCAAGACCGGCGCGGCGGCCGCCGTGGGGCTGGTGCTGCCCGAGCTGCAGGGCAAGCTGGACGGCTTTGCCGTGCGCGTGCCCACCATCAACGTCTCCATGGTCGACCTGACCTTCGTCGCCTCCCGGGAGACGAGCAAGGAGGAGATCGACAAGATCCTGAAGGAGGCCAGCGAGGGTTCGCTGAAGGGCGTCCTGGCCTACAGCGACGGCCCGCTGGTGTCCGTCGACTTCAACCACGACCCGGCATCCTCCACCTACGACTCGACGCTGACCAAGGTCATGCAGGGCACGCTGGTGAAGGTCTGTGCCTGGTACGACAACGAGTGGGGCTTCTCCAACCGCATGCTGGACACGGCCCTGGCCCTGGCGAAAGCCGGCTGACCCTTCCAACTCCGGCGCGGCGCCGGGCGGCGGCCAGCGGCCGCCGCCGGGCCGTGCCGGCCCACCTCCGGGGAGCAGGTAATGACTATCCTGAAAATGACGGATCTGGATCTGCAGGGAAAGCGGGTCCTGATCCGCGAAGACCTCAATGTGCCGCTCGACGACGGGCGTATCACTTCCGATACCCGCATCCGTGCCGCGCTGGAAGGGATCCGGCTGGCGCGGGATGCCGGTGCCGCGGTCATCGTGATGTCCCATCTCGGCCGGCCGACGGAAGGCGCCGTGCAGCCCCAGTTCTCGCTGGCGCCGGTGGCCCGGCGCCTGGGGGAGTTGCTGGGCGGAGAGGTGAAGCTGGTCAGCGACTGGCTGAACGGGGTCGACGTCGCGCCCGGCGAGGTGGTGCTGGCGGAGAACGTCCGCTTCGAGCAGGGCGAGAAGGCCTGTGAGGAATCCCTCTCCCGGCGCATGGCGGCCCTGTGCGACGTGTTCGTGATGGATGCCTTCGGCACCGCCCACCGCGCCCAGGCCAGCACCTACGGCGTAGCGAAGTTCGCGCCGGTGGCCTGCGCCGGACCGCTGCTGGCGCGGGAACTGGAGGCGCTGACACAGGCAATGGAGCATCCGGCGGCGCCGGTGGTGGCCGTTGTGGGCGGTTCCAAGGTGTCGACGAAACTGTCGGTGCTGGAGGCGCTGGTGAGCAAGGTGGATCACCTCATCGTCGGCGGCGGCATAGCCAATACCTTCATCGCGGCCGCCGGCCACGGCGTGGGCAAGTCGCTGCACGAGGCCGACATGCTCTCCGTCGCGAAGCGCCTGGCCGGCGACGAGACCGACCGGGCGGACATCCCGGTGCCGAGCGACGTGGTCGTGGCGCGGGAGTTCGACGCTGCGGCCGAGGCAGACGTGAAGCCGGTGGAAGCGGTGACCGAGGACGAGATGATCATGGACATCGGTCCGGATACCGCGGAGCGCTTCGCCGCGATCATCGCGGAGGCGGGCACCGTGGTCTGGAACGGGCCGGTCGGCGTGTTCGAATTCGACCAGTTCGGCGAGGGCACCCGCATACTCGCCCAGGCCATCGCCGACAGCGACGCGTTCTCCGTTGCGGGCGGCGGCGATACCCTGGCGGCGATCGAGAAGTACGGCGTGGCCGACGGTATCTCCTATATCTCCACCGGCGGCGGCGCCTTCCTGGAATTCCTGGAAGGCAAGACGCTGCCCGCCGTTGCCATGCTCGAGGAGCGCGCCGCGGAATCCTGACGGCGCGGGCTGTGCGCGGGCTGTGCGCGGCCTGTGCGATAATCCCGCGCTTCTGACAGGAGGGCAGGCACTTGAGAAGAACGAAAATCGTGGCGACCCTCGGGCCGGCCACCGAAAAGCCGGACGTCTTGGCGGAGATCATCCGCGCCGGCCTGGACGTGGCTCGGCTGAACTTCTCCCACGGCAGCGCGGACGAGATGCGCGAGCGCGCGGCCGGTCTGCGGCGGGTGGCCGCGGCGGAGGGGCGCTACGTCGCCCTGCTCGGCGACCTGCAGGGGCCGAAGATCCGCATCCGCCGGTTCCAGAACGGCAGCGAGCAGCTGGCGCGCGGCGCGAGCTTCTTCCTGGATCCGGATCTGGACGCCGACGCCGGCACCGATGCCGGCGTGGGCATCGCCTACGAGGGCCTCGCCACCGACGTCGAACCCGGCGACATGCTGTTGCTGAGCGACGGCCAGATCGAGCTCGAGGTCACCGGCATCGAGGGCAACCGGGTGCATACCCGGGTGGTCATCGGCGGCGTGCTGTCCGACCACAAGGGCATCAATCTGCGCGGCGGCGGACTCTCCGCTCCCGCGCTCACGGACAAGGACCGCGAGGACATCCTGCTGGCGGCGGAGCTGGACTTCGACTACCTGGCCGTCTCCTTCGTGCGCACCGCCGCCGATATCGAGGAGGCCCGCCGGCTGTTCCGCGAAGCGGGCGGCGAGGGCTTGATGGTGGCCAAGATCGAGCGTGCCGAGGCGGTCGCGGAGATCGATTCCATCATCGAGGCGTCCGACGTGGTCATGGTGGCCCGCGGGGATCTCGGCGTGGAGATGGGATTTGCCGAACTCACCGGCCTGCAGAAGCGCATCATCTCGAGGACCCGCCAGCGCAACCGCATCGCCATCACCGCCACCCAGATGATGGAGTCGATGATCTCGAGCGCCATGCCCACCCGGGCCGAGGTCTCGGACGTGGCCAACGCCGTGATCGACGGCACCGACGCGGTCATGCTGTCCGCCGAGAGCGCCGTGGGCCAGTATCCGGTGGAGGCCGTCCGTGCCATGGCCGAGGTTTGCGTGGGGGCGGAGAAGTACGGCACTGCCGGTGCCCGGCGCCGGGAGCGCGTCGACGACACCTTCCGCTACGTCGACGAGGCCATCGCCATGGCCGTGATGTTTACGGCAAACCATCTCGCCGTGAAGGCGATCATCGCGCTGACCGAGTCCGGCTCGACGGCCCGCTGGATGTCGCGGGTGCGCTCGGACATCCCCATCTACGCCTTCACGCGCCACGAGCGGACGCGCCGGCGGGTGGTGCTCTACCGGGGCGTGTATCCGGTGTCTTTCGATATTACCCATACCGATGCGCAGAGCGTCTATCGCGAGGTCTTCGACCTCATGCTCGGCCGCGGCCTGGTGGAGGAGGGCGACCTCGTCATCTTCACCAAGGGCGACATGACCGGCGTGCAGGGCGGCACCAACGCGATGAAGATCCTGCGCGTCGTGCGCGGTGACTGAACGGCGGAGTCCATGACGGCGGGGCGGAGACGACGCTGGCTCGCGCGCGGCGCGGCGGCGCTCGGACTGACCGCCCTCGGCACGCTCGCCGCCGCCTGGCTGCTCCTGCGGGCGAGTCTGCCCCCCGTGGACGGCCGGCTGGAGCAGGCCGGCCTGGCGGCGCCCGCCGCCATCGAGCGGGATGCCCGGGGCGTGCCGACGGTCCGCGCCGGCAACCGCACCGATCTCGCGTTCGCGACCGGCTTCGTGCACGGCCAGGACCGCTACTTCCAGATGGATCTGGCGCGCCGGGGCGCCGCCGGCGAGCTGGCGGCGCTGTTCGGCGAGGCCGCGCTGGAGATGGACCGCGGCCTGCGCCTGCACCGGTTCCGCAGCCGGGCAGAGGCCGCGGTGGCCGCGTCGAGCGCCGCGGAACAGGCCATCCTGCGCGCCTATGCGGCCGGCGTGAACGCCGGACTCGGGAGTCTCGGCCTGCGGCCGTTCGAGTACCTGCTGCTGGGCGAGAAGCCCGTGCCCTGGCGGCCCGAGGATACGGTGCTCGTCCTCTACGCCATGTTCCTGCAGCTCAACGACGAGACCGGCCGGCGCGACATGGAGCGCGGCTTCGTCCATCGCCGCGTGCCCCGCGCGCTGTACGATCTGCTCTATCCGCTGGGCACGGAATGGGACGCGCCGCTGGCGGGCGGGCCGGCGCCGGTGCCGCCGCTGCCGCCCGAGACGCGCTACGACCTGCGCACCGTCACCGGCCGGGGCGCGCCGGCGCCCGCGGCGGAGCCCGAGCCGCCGGTGATCCCGGGCAGCAACAACTGGGCGGTTGCCGGCCCGCTGACCGCGGACGGCCGCGGCCTGGTGGCCAACGACATGCACCTGGGCCTGGCGGTGCCGAATACCTTCTACCGCGCCTGTCTCGTGCACGCGGCGGACGGCGTGCGCCTGTGCGGCGTCACCCTGCCCGGCACACCGGCCCTCGTCGCGGGTTCCAACGGCCGCGTCGCCTGGGGCTTCACCAACAGCTACGGCGACTGGACGGATGTGGTGGCGCTGCGTCCGGGGTCGCGGCCTGGTACTTACCGGACACCGGACGGCGAGCGGGAATACTTGCGGGTTACCGAGACCATCGGGGTGGCCGGCGCCGAGCCCGTGGAGTTGGTCGTGCGCGAGACCGTCTGGGGGCCGGTGATACCCGGCATCGCGCCCGAGGACGGCGAATTCGCCGTCGCCTGGACCGCGCACCGGCCCGGGGCCGTGAATCTGGGCCTGATGCGCCTGGAAGGAGCGCGCAGCGTGACCGAGGCACTGCCGCTGGCGGCCGCCGCGGGCATACCGCCGCAGAACTTCACGGTGGCCGACGCGGACGGGCGCATCGCCTGGACCATCGCGGGCCGCATCCCGCGGCGCAGCGGCGGTTTCGACTCGCGCCGGCCGGCGGACTGGAGCCGGCCGGGCACGGGCTGGGACGGCTGGCTGGCGCCGGAGGAGTACCCGCGCCTCGTCGATCCGTCCTCCGGTCGCATCTGGACCGCCAACGCCCGCGTGCTCGACGGCGAGGCCTTCCGCATGATCGGCCCCGGCGACTACGACCTGGGCGCCCGGGCGGGGCAGATCCGCGACGCGCTCGCCCTGATCGACGAAGCGCGGCCCGAGGACATGCTGGCCATCCAGCTGGACGACCGGGCCGTCTTCCTTGCTCGCTGGCGCCGACTGCTGCTCGACCTCCTCGACCGCCACGCCATCGAGGCGAATCCCGCCCGAGGCCGATACCGGGCGCTGGCGGAGGACTGGATTCCCCGCGCCAGCGTGGACTCCGTGGGCTACCGGCTGGTGCGCGGCTTCCGCAGCCGGGTGCTGGAGCGGGTCATGGCCGGCCTCACCGCCGAGCTGACCCCGGCGCTGCCCGATGACCGCCGCCTCGCGCTCAGCCGGCAGTTCGAGGGCACTGCCTGGCGCCTTCTCACCGAGCGGCCGGCCCACCTCCTGAACCCGGACTATGGCACCTGGCGCGAGCTGTTGCTGGACGCCGTCGACGCCTCGCTGGACTGGTACGGGGAGCATTACGACTCGCCGCTGGCGGAGCGTACCTGGGGCGAGCGCAACACGGTGCGCATCCAGCACCCCCTGTCCCGCGCCGTGCCGGCGCTGGCGCCCTGGCTGGACATGCCGTACCAGCCGCTGCCGGGCGATGCCAATTTGCCCCGGGCCCAGTCGGCGCGCTTCGGCGCCTCCGAGCGCTTCGCCGTCTCGCCGGGGGCTGAGGAGCAGGGCTATTTCCACATGCCGACCGGCCAGAGCGGCCATCCGCTCTCGCCCTGGTACGACGCCGGGCACGGAGACTGGGCCGACGGGCGCCCGACGCCGTTCCTGCCGGGCGCGGCGGTGCATCGGCTGGAACTGGAGCCGCCGGCGGGCGGCTGAGCCGGGTTGTCAGCGCGGGCCTGTACCCGGATACTGGATGGTTCAGTGCGCAACGCACGGGCACAGGACTGGACATGACGGAAAGCAGATTTACGGGTACCGACCGCTACGTCGCGACGGAAGACCTGATGATGGCGGTGAACGCGGGGGTGACCCTGCAGCGTCCCATCCTCGTGAAGGGCGAGCCCGGCACGGGCAAGACGATGCTGGCGCAGGAGGTGGCCCGCGCGCTGGGCAAGCCGCTGCTCGAATGGCATATCAAGTCGACGACGAAGGCCCAGCAGGGGCTCTACGAGTACGACGCGGTCGCGCGGCTGCGCGACTCGCAGCTGGGCGACCCGAAGGTGCACGACATCGCGAACTACATCGTGCGCGGCAAGCTGTGGGAGGCGTTCACCTCCGACGAGCAGCCGGTGCTGCTGATCGACGAGATCGACAAGGCCGACATCGAGTTTCCGAACGATCTGCTGCAGGAGCTCGACCGCATGGAGTTCTTCGTCTACGAGACCAAGGAACTCGTGCAGGCCAGGCACCGCCCGATCATGATCATCACCTCGAACAACGAGAAGGAGCTGCCGGACGCGTTCCTGCGCCGCTGCTTCTTCCACTACATCAAGTTCCCGGACAAGGAGACGATGACCGAGATCATCGACGTCCATTTCCCGGGATTGAAGAAGGAGCTGCTGCGCGAGGCGCTGGAGAGCTTCTACCAGGTTCGCGACGTGCCGGGGCTGAAGAAGAAGCCCTCCACCTCCGAGCTGCTCGACTGGATCAAGCTGCTGCTGGCGGAAGACATCCCGCCGGAGGCGCTTCGCAGCGACGACAACCGCAAGGCGATACCGCCGCTGCACGGCGCGCTGCTGAAGAACGAGCAGGACGTTCACCTGTTCGAGCAGCTGGTGTTCATGTCGAGGAGGGCGCGCTGAGCCGTGCTGATCCAGTTTTTCTTCATGCTGCGCGAAGGGGGGCTGAAGACCTCCATCACCGAGTTGCTGACTCTGCTCGAGGCGCTGAAGAACGGGCTGGCCGAGCGCAGCGTCGATAACTTCTACTACCTCTCCCGCGCCTGTCTCGTGAAGGACGAGACTCAGTTCGACCGCTTCGACCGCATCTTCGGCGCCCACTTCAAGGGCATCGAGGAGGCCTTCTCCGACCTGGTCGCCGACGTGCCCGACGACTGGCTGGAGCGCATGGCGGAACTCCAGCTCTCGGAGGAGGACAAGGCGAAGATCGAGTCCATGGGTGGCTTCGACGAGCTGATGCGCGCGCTGGAGGAGCGTCTGCGGGAGCAGACCGAGCGCCACGAGGGCGGCAACAAGTGGATCGGCACCGCCGGCACCTCGCCGTTCGGCGCCTACGGCTACAACCCGGAAGGCGTGCGCATCGGCCAGAAGGGCGGCGGCAACCGCAAGGCGACGAAGGTCTGGGACCGCCGCGAGTACCAGAATCTGGACGACTCCGTGGAGCTCGGCACGCGCAACATCAAGCTGGCCCTGAGGAAGCTTCGCAAGTTCGCCCGCGAGGGCGCGGCCGACCAGCTCGACCTCGACGACACCATCGACAAGACGGCCCGCAACGCGGGGCTGCTCGACATCCGCATGGTGCCGGAACGGCACAATGCGGTGAAGGTGCTGCTGTGTCTCGACGTGGGCGGTTCCATGGACGACCACGTGCGCGTCTGCGAGGAGATGTTCTCGGCCGCCCGCAGCGAGTTCAAGCACCTGGAGTACTTCTACTTCCACAACTTCGTCTACGAGAGCCTGTGGAAGGACAACCGGCGCCGGCACGCGGAGCGCATCCCGACGATGGAGATCATCCACAAGTACGGCCACGACTACAAACTGGTGTTCGTCGGCGACGCCACCATGAGCCCGTACGAGATCGTCTATGCCGGCGGCAGCGTCGAGCACTGGAACGAGGAGCCGGGCGCCGTGTGGATCGAGCGCTTGCTGAAGGCCTTTCCGAAGGCCATCTGGCTCAATCCGGAGCCCCGGCCCCGGTGGGACTACACGCCGTCGGTGAAACTGACCCGCGAGCTGATGGACGACCGCATGTATCCGCTGACCGTCGCCGGGCTCGACCAGGGCATCAAGCGTCTGCACTGAGCGCACCGGACGCGCTGAACGACACCGGCCGCGGGCCGGGCGAGGTGAGGGGTGAGCGGCAGCAAAATCGGTCTGGTACTCCCCGGCGGCGGCGCCCGCGGCGCGTTCCAGGTGGGCGTGCTGAAGGCCATCGCCGAGATCCTGCCCGGTGACGTTCCAAACCCGTTCCCCATACTGAGCGGCACCTCCGCCGGCGCCATCAACGCGGCGGTGCTCGCGAGCCGCGCCCGCCGCTTCCGCTCGGCGGTGGGCGAGATGGAGGCCGTCTGGGCCGGCTTCCGCTCGGAGCAGGTTTTCCGCACCGATGCGCTGACCATGCTGAAGTCGAGCCTGCACTGGCTGGCGACGATCGTGCTCGGCGGCCTGGGCGAACGCAATCCCCGCTCGCTGCTCGACAACGATCCGCTGCGCTCGCTGCTCTCGCGCAACATCCGCTTCCCGCGGATACAGACCGCCATCGACCGCGGGCACGTGCAGGCGCTGGCGATCACGGCCGCCGGTTACCAGTCGGCCCGCTCGGTGACCTTTTTCCAGGCGTCCCCCGGCACCCGCGCCTGGCAGCGCACCCGGCGCAGCGGCGTGCGTTGTGTCATCAACCTGGACCACCTGATGGCCAGCATCGCCGTGCCGCTGGTCTTCCCGCCGGCCTGCATTCGCGGCGAGTACTACGGCGACGGCGCGATGCGCCATTCCACGCCGCTGTCGCCGGCGGTCCATCTCGGCGCCGACCGCATCCTGGTGATCGGCATCCGCGACGAGACGCCGGAGCCGGCCGGCGACCCGCACACGCCGCCGGTCTACCCGAGCTTCGGCCACATCGCCGGCTACATGCTCGACACGCTGTTCCTGGACGGCCTGTACTCGGACCTGGAGCGGCTGTCCCGCATCAACGATCTGATCGATTCGATACCGGAGGACGAGCGCACCGGCCCGGCGGCGAAGATGCGCCCCATCGATACCATGATCGTCATCCCCAGCGAGGACATCCGGGAGATTGCGGCCAGTTGCCGCAAGGCGGCGCCGGTGCCGCTCAGGGCGCTGATGCGCGGGCTGGGCGGTCCCGACAAGGGCGAGCGGCGGCTGCTGAGCTATCTGCTGTTCGAGTCGGAATTCACGCGCGCGCTGATCGACCTGGGTTACCGGGACGCGATGACCGTCCGCGACGAACTCGAGGCCTTCGTGCGCGGCGCGGACGTGCCGCGGCTCTACGCGCCCACATGGATGCGGCGGGACCTGGCTGTCTGAGCCCGCCTCGCAGCACCTCAGAGCAGCAGCAGCGTCCCCAGGCCGAGGAACACCATGAGGCCGACCACGTCGGTTACCGTGGTCAGCACCACGCCGCCGGCGATGGCCGGGTCCACGCCGAGACGCTTCAGCGTCAGCGGGACGACGAAGCCGGCCGCCGCCGCCACGATCATGTTCAGGGTGAGGGCGGCCGCGATCACCGCGGCCACCATCCAGGTGCCGAACCAGGCCACCGTGACCACGGCTACCACCAGCGCCCAGCCGACGCCGTTCAGGATGCCGACGGAGACCTCCTTGGCGAGGATCTGACGCGCGTTGGATTTGTCGATCTGGCCCAGCGCCATCGCCCGGGTGATGATGGTCAGCGACTGGGTGCCCGCGACGCCGCCCATGCTGGGCACCACCGGCATCAGCACGGCCAGCAGGACGATGGCGTCCACGGTGCCCTGGAACAGATCCACCACCGAGGCGGCCAGGAAGGCGGTGGCGAGGTTGATGCCCAGCCACACGGCCCGCCGCCGCGCGCTGGTCACCACCGGCGCGAACATGTCGTCTTCCTCGTCCAGGCCGGCGCGGCTCATGAGCGAGTGTTCGGCTTCCTCGCGGATGACGTCGAGCACGTCGTCCACCGTGATGCGCCCGAGCAGGCGGTTGTCCATGTCCACCACGGCCGCCGACAGCAGGTCCCGGTTCTCGAAGAAGCGCACCACCTCCTGGTCGCTGGTCTCGGCGGGTATGGGCTTCGTCTCCGTGTCCATCACCTCGGCCACGGTCAGGTCCGGGTCGTTGGTGAGCAGGCGGGAGAGCGTCAGGGTGCCCAGGAAGATGTCGTCCCGGTTTACCACGAAGATGGACTCTGTCTGGTCCGGCATGCCGCCGTGCACCCGCAGGTAGCGCACCACCACCTCCAGCGTCACGTCCGGACGCACGGTGACGGTGTCCTTGTTCATGAGCCCGCCGGCGCTGTCCTCCGGGTAGGACAGCACCTCGCGCAGCCGGTCGCGGTCCTGCTTGTCCAGCGAGCGCAGTACCTGGCGGGTGACCGTCTCCGGCAGACCGGCCACCAGGTCGGCCAGATCGTCGAGTTCCATCCCCTCGGTGGCGGCGATGAGCTCCTGGGCGTCCATGCGCTCGATGAGGCCGCTGCGGACCTCGTCGGCCACCTCGACCAGGATGTCGCCCTCGTCGTCCGGATCCACGAGCTCCCAGACCACGGCGCGCTCGGCCGGCGGCAGGGACTCCAGCAGCCGTGCCACCTCGGACGGATGCAGGCTGCCGATCATGCGCCGCACGGGACGCATGGCGCCGCCCTCCAGGGCCTCGCGCAGCGTCTCCAGCGGTGTCTGCTTCTGTTCCTGGTTATCCATGCTGCCGGCGCATCCGCCCATGGGGCGAAGGGTGTCCGGCGGCCCCCGCGGCCGCCGGAATCAGCAGGCAGTTTAGCCCGCGGCCCGTGACAAAGCTAAGGGTGGCGGGGGGCTCAGCCGGCGTCCGGCGCCTTCTTGCCGGGCAGCTCGTTGTGCCGGGTATGGATGGGTGTGTGCTCTTCCGCCAGCGCCCGGGCGAGCTTCTCGGCCATGTACACGGAGCGGTGCTGGCCGCCGGTGCAGCCCACCGCCACCGTGAGATAGCTGCGGTGGAAGCTCAGGTACTCCGGGATCCAGCGGCGCAGGAAGTCGATGATGTCCCGGTACATGGACTGCACCAGGGGTTGTTCGTCCAGAAAGCGGACGACGGCGGCGTCCGTCCCGGTCAGCGGTCGCAGGTTCGCCTCCCAGTACGGGTTCGGCAGACAGCGCAGGTCGAAGACGAAATCGGCATCCGTGGGGATCCCGTGCTTGTAACCGAAGGACTCGATCAGGATGGACAGCGATCGCGGCAGGCGCGCCGCGACGCGCTCGCGCAGCGCGTCGCGCAGTTCGTAGACGCTGGTGCGCGTGGTGTCGATGACCAGGTCGGCGGTGTTGATCACCGGGCCCAGGAGTTCGCGCTCCCGGTCGATGGCGTCGCGCAGCGCGAGGCCGCTGTCACCCAGCGGATGGCGCCGGCGGGTCTCGCTGTAGCGCTTCAGCAGGATGTCGTCCTCGGCCTGCAGGAAGATGACGTCGCACTCGATGCCGTCGTGCTTCATGCGCTGCACGAGACCGGGCAGCGCTTCCAGGTCGGTGGCGGGATTGCGGGCGTCGATGCCGACGGCGATGCGCTGGGTGGCCACGGCGCCGCCTTCCCGGGTGATCTCGGGCAGCAGCGCGGGCAGCAGTCCCGCCGGCAGGTTGTCGATGCAATAGAAGCCGAGGTCCTCGAGGACGTTCAGCGCGACGCTCTTGCCCGAGCCCGACAGCCCGCTGACGATGATCAGGCGCGTGGAGCGGCGTTCTCCGGTGCCGGGCGCCACGCGCTGTCCTCAGGCCCCGCCGCCCGCCGCCAGGCCGCCCTCGGCGCGGGGCCGGTCTTCGGCCATCAGCGCCTCGTAGAGTTCGCGGCTGCTGCGGGCCTTCCTGAGCCGCGCCTGGGTGCCCCGTTGCGAGAGCATCTCCGTCAGGCCGCGGAAGTCCTCGATGGCCTGGTCGTCGACGTCTTCGGGGACGATCATGCCGAAGATCAGATCCACGGGCTCGTCGTCCGGGGTGTCGAAGTCCACCGGCGTGGAGAGCTTCAGCATCGCGCCGATGGGGAAGGGGGCGTCCGCAATGCGGGCGTGAGGCGCCGCGACCGCGCGGCCGAGCGCGGTGCAGCCGAGCCGTTCGCGCTCCGCCACCGCCGCGAAGATATCCGGCTGGCGCAGATCGTCCGAGCCGTGGGCGAGCAGCTCGCTCAGGATCTCCAGGGCGTGCTTCTTGCTCCGCGCCTCGACGTTGCAGAGTACGGAGTCGGGTCTGACGAGTTCGTGCAGTGTCATGGGAAAGACCGTGAAAGTGGCGGCCCGCCGCGCGCTGTGGCGGGCCGCCCGATGATTGTCAACTGAGTGCGCGCTTGTCCGCCTCGCGGGCATGGTGGTCGCAGAGCTTTTCCTTGTGCTTCTTCACCTGCCGGTCCAGCTTGTCGATGAGTCCGTCGATGGCGGCGTACATGTCTTCTTCCGTCGCGTCGGCATACAGCCGGCCGCCGCTGACCTGCACGGTGGCTTCGGCCTTGTGCCGCAGTTTCTCGACGGTGAGGATACAGTGCACGTCGGTCACGTGGTCGAAGTGTCTCTCGATGCGCCCTAGCTTGGTCTGTACGTAGTCCTTCAGCGCGGGTGTCACTTCCACGTGGTGACCGGTGACATCTAGCTGCATGGCTCTCTCCTCTGCTGGGTGGGGCCGGGGAGGCGGGCGTCGGTCCGCCGCGCCCCGCGGCCGGAAACGTTCGGGACGAGGCCGCGCCCGGCCTCCGCAGCCCTCATGCGGAGCTGCGCTCGCGGCGCTGGCTGGAAGACGGGATGTCCATGGCTTCACGATACTTCGCAACCGTCCGCCGCGCCACAACCACGCCGTCCTCCTTCAGCATCGCGGCGATCTTGCTGTCGCTGAGCGGCTTGCGGCGATCCTCTGCGCCGATCAGCTTGCGGATCTTCGCGCGCACCGCCACGGAGGACTGGTCCTCGCCGTCGACGCTGCCGACGTGGCTGGAGAAGAAATAGCGGAACTCGAGCACGCCCCGCGGCGTGTGCATGTACTTGTTGTTGGTGACCCGGGAAATCGTGGACTCGTGCATTTCCACGGCCTCCGCCACGTCGCGCAGCACCATCGGCTTCATGGCTTCCTCGCCGTGCTCGAAGAAGTCGGTCTGGCGCTCGACGATGCAGGTGGCCACTTTCATCAGCGTCTCGTTGCGGATCTCCAGACTGCGGACGAGCCAGCGGGCTTCCTGCAGCTGCGCCTTCAGCGCCGTATGCCCGCCGTCGCCGCGCAGCATCTCGGCGTAGCGCTGGTTGACGGTCAGCCGCGGTATGCCGGAGGAGGCGATCTCCACCAGCCACTCGCCGTCGATCTTGCGCACGAAGACGTCCGGGATGACGTACTCGGTACGGGCGGGTGCGATGGCCTGTCCGGGCCGCGGATGACAGCCGCGTATAAGTGCCAGCGCGTCGGTGAGTTCGTCGCCCGACACGTGCAATTCGCGCTGCAGGTGCGCCGGGTCGTTCTCGGCGACCCGTTCCAGGTGCTCGGCGGCGAGCTCCCGGGCGAGTCCGAGACCGGGCGTGTCGCCGGCGAGCTGGCGCAGCTGCAGGTCGATGCACTCGGACAGCGAGCGCGCCGCGATGCCGGCCGGGTCGAAGCGCTGGATCTTCCTGAGCGTGCGCTCGGCTTCCTCCTCGCTGACGTCCAGCTCGGGGCCGGCTATATCGCGGATCTCGTCCAGAGAGACCGTCAGATAGCCGTCGTCGTTGATGGCGTCGATGATCGCCTCGCCGATCAGCATCTCCCGGGGTGTGAACTTCTCCAGCTCGAGCTGCCAGTGCAGGTGCTCGTGCAGCGATTCCTGGCTTTCGTCGGCGAACTCCGACATGCCGCGGTCGCCGCTCCAGCCGGAGTCCTGGCTCCGCGCGGGCAGGTCGCGCCAGCTGTCCTCCGCGGTGACCGCCCGGACGTCGCCGGGCGCCTCCTCGGCGGCGGACTCGCCGTTCACGCGCGGCGGCTCCGGCAGCTCCTCCGCCTCCAGCATCACGTTCTCTTCCAGCGCTTCCTGGATCTGTGCGGTCAGATCCATCACGGGCAGCTGCAGCAGGCGGATGGCCTGTTGCAGCTGCGGCGTCATCGTCAGCTGCTGACTGAGTTTTAGCTGGAGTGACGGTTTCAACATCTTGCTGCCGGGCAGCCGCCATCGCGCTGCCGGTGAGTCCGTGTGCGTCTGCCGATGGTCAGAGCCGGAATCCCTCGCCCAGATAGACCTGTCGCACGTGGCGGTTCGCCAGAATCTCCTCCGGCGTGCCTTCTGCGATCAATGACCCCTCGTTGAGTATATAGGCTCGGCTGCAGATTCCGAGGGTCTCCCTCACATTATGATCGGTGATGAGGACCCCGATGCCGCGGTCGCTCAGGTGGCGGATGATGCGCTGGATGTCGATGACCGAGATCGGGTCGACGCCGGCGAAAGGCTCGTCCAGCAGCACGAAGCGCGGATCGGCCGCCAGCGCCCGGGCGATCTCCACCCGCCGGCGCTCGCCGCCGGACAGGCTCATGCCGAGGCTGGTGCGCACGTGACCCACGTGCAGCTCGTCCAGCAGCTCATCCAGGATGCGCTCCCGGTCGCTGCGCTCCAGCTCGTCCCGGGTCTCCAGGATGCCGAGTACGTTCTGCTCGACGGTCAGCTTGCGGAAGATGGACGCCTCCTGGGGCAGGTAGCCGAGGCCCAGCCGGGCGCGGCGGTGCATGGGCAGGTGGGTGAGGTCCTGCGCGTCCAGCAGGATGCGCCCCTTGTCGCAGGGGATCAGGCCCACGATCATGTAGAAGGCCGTGGTCTTGCCGGCGCCGTTCGGGCCCAGCAGGCCGACGACCTCGCCGCTGGAAATCTCCAGCGAGATACCCTTGACGACTTCGCGGAACTTGTAGCTCTTGTGGACGTCCTGGACGCTCAGGATGCTCATGGCGCCTCGTCGTCGTCCAGTCTCTTCTCCACCTCTTCCGGCACGATGGTGAGGCTCACCTTGCCGTCCTCGCCCTCCCCGCCACGGGCGGTGACCACCTGCTGGTTGAGGTCGTAGACCAGCAGATCGCCCGCAATCGTATTGGAGCCCTCGCTGATGCGGGCGTCGCCGGTGAGCGTGACCCTGCCGGCGGTCACGTCGTACTCGAAGCGGCCGGCCCGGCCGGTGGTCACGGTGCCTTCCTCGGGGCGGTAGTCCCGGAACCGGGCGGGATCGCCGGTGGCCACGGCGCTCGAGAGGCGGTGATCCCTGAACGTGAGTTCCGCGCTGTCGCAGAGGATGTTGGTGGTGTCCACATCGATCTTCACATCGCCCTCGAAGCGCCACACGCTGTCCCGGAAGTCCGGGCTGCTGTCGCCGCCGAACAGCGTCTGGCCACGATCCGCCTCGATGCCGATCGTGCCCTGCGTGATGCGCAGGCCGCGGAATATCATCAGGTTGTTGCGGCGGTCGAATTCGCTGGAGTCGGCATCGAGAGAGATCGGCAGCCGGCTGTCGATGCCCTCGCGGAGGCTCTGGCCCGAGGTGACGAGGGGAGCCGCCAGCAGGACGGCGGCCGCCGCCAGGAGGGGCGCGGTCGCGAGCCGCTTGTTTAACCCTCGCCGGCGCGCGATGCGCCCGGCGTCAGGGCATGAATTTGCCGCTGACATTGGACTTCAGCTCCACTCGGTCTTCCTGCAGGAATGCTAGCATGCCGGTCGCCGACAGACTCTGCTCGCCGATGCGGATTGTGACGCGTTCGTCGGTACTCGCCGTCTTCGCGCGGGGGTCGAATTCCAGTTGCGGCGTGGTGAGTTCGGTGACCTCGCCGTTGTCGTCCGGCTCGCTGACCGCGCGCACGTTGCCGCTCAGCACGATCTTCCGCGACGCCGGTTCCAGCACCCCGCTGGCGGCGGTCAGCGACCAGGGCACGGTGGCCTCCGGGCTGTAGCGCACGGTCACGTCGGAGAGTTGCACGGGACCGCCGTCCTCGGACTGGATCGCCTCCGCCGCATGCAGCCGGTAGAGGACGTCGCCGTCCTCGGCCGTGCCGGTGACGGTGGCGTCGCGCATGTAGTAGCCGCTGACGATCGTGCTCGGGTCGGCCGCCTCCGGCACCTCCTCGGTGCCCCGCAGGCTCAGCAGCCAGGTGCCGACGGCGGCTGCCGCGAGCAACAGCAGGGCGAGGACGCCGCGCAGGTTCACTCGGGCGCGCCTGCGTTGCCGGCGGCGAGCCGGGCGGCGACCACCAGATCGGCCACTTCCCTGACGGCGCCGTGGCCGCCGCTGCGGGCCGTGACGTAATCCGCGTCGGCGACGATGTCGTCGACGGCATTGGCCACCGCGATGGCGAGGCCGCAGGTCCGCATTGCCTCCAGGTCGGGCAGGTCGTCGCCCACGTAGGCCGCCTCGGCCAGGTCGATGCCGAGTTCCTCCGCCAGCGCGTGGAGTTCCGGGATCTTGTGCCGACAGCCCTGCACGACCCGGGTCACGCCCAGTTCCGCCATGCGCCGGTCCACGGCGCCGGAACGCCGCCCGCTGATGACGGCCACCTGCACCCCGGCCTCCAGCAGACGGCGCACGCCGTAGCCGTCCTGGGTGTGAAAGGCCTTGTACTCGCGGCCGTCCTCGTCCATGAGGAAGCGTCCGTCGGTGAACACGCCGTCCACGTCGAAGACGATCAGACGCAGCCGGGCCAGCCTGTCGCCGAGGTCCGCCACGGTTACATGACGCCGGCGCGGAAAAGATCGTGGATGTTCAGCGCCCCGATCAGATGCTCGCGTTCGTCCACGACGAGCAGCGCCGTGATCTTGTTCTGCTCGATGATGTGCACCGCCTCCGCGGCGAGGGTGGCCGGCGTGACCGTCAGGCAGCCGGGATGGGTGACCTCCGCCATGGTCGTAGCGCGTATGTCCACGCCGGTGTCGAGCGTGCGGCGCAGGTCGCCGTCGGTGAAGATGCCGACCACCCGGCCGGCCGCGTCCACCACCGCGGTCATGCCGAGGCCCTTGCGGGTCATCTCCAGCAGGCCCTCGCTGAGCGTGACCCCGGGGCTCACCCGCGGCACGTCCTCGCCGGTGTGCATGATGTCGCCAACCGTCAGCAGGAGCCGCCGGCCCAGGCTGCCGCCGGGATGCGAGCGGGCGAAATCCTCGGCCGTGAAACCCCTCGACTCGAGCAGCGCCACGGCCAGCGCATCGCCCATCGCCAGCGTCGCCGTGGTGCTCGCGGTGGGCGCCAGATTGAGCGGGCAGGCCTCTTCCCGCACGCCGACGTCGAGGACCACGTCCGACGCCCGGCCCAGTGTCGAATCGCGCTTGCCAGTCAGCGTGATCAGCGGCACGCCGAGCCGCTTGACCAGCGGCAGGATGGTGATGATCTCCTGGGTCTCGCCGGAATAGGAGACCGCCATGACCAGATCGGTGGCGGTGATCATGCCCAGGTCGCCGTGGCTCGCCTCGCCCGGATGGACGAAGAAGGCCGGGCTGCCGGTGCTGGCCAGGGTGGCGGCGATCTTGCCGCCGATGTGCCCTGACTTACCCATGCCGGTCACGACGATGCGCCCCGTGCAGGCGAGGCAGAGGCTGCAGGCGCGGTCGAAGTCCTCGCCGATGCGCTCGGCCAGGTCCTGCACCGCCCGTGCCTCGATGCCGAGCACGTTGCGCGCCAGTTCTCTGGTGGCTCTTGCGTCCAGCTCTCGCTCCTCGCGGCGTCGCCGCCGCGGCTCAGGTGAGCGTCTGCCCCAGGTTCTGCGAGACCACGTAGGCGTGGTAAGCCAGGAACGCGACGAGCAGCGCCACGCCTTCCAGTCGGCCGATACGGCCGGCGTCGGCGTAATTGTACGTCATCGCGAACAGGACCAGCGTGACGGCCACCATGACGAAGAAGTGCAGCGTCAGCACCGCCGGTTCCACCGTCGCCGGGTGGATGACGACGGCCAGGCCGATGACGGCCAGCAGGTTGAACATGTTGGAGCCGAGGATGTTGCCGATGGCCAGGCCCTGCTCGCCCTTCAGGGCGCTCATCAGGGACACCGCCAGTTCCGGCAGGCTGGTGCCGATCGCCACCAGGGTCACGCCGATCACGAGTTCGCTGACGCCGAGTTCCCGGGCCAGCTGGATGGCACCGTCCACCAGCAGTTCCGAGCCCACGAGCAGGACGGCGAGCCCCACTGCCAGCCAGAGGATGGCCGTGCGCATCGGCACGTCGCGCGGTATCTCGGCCTCGTATTCCGCCTCGATGGGGTCGACGGCGCGCGCCCCCGTCCCGAGCCGCACGATCCAGTACAGCACCACCACCAGGGCCCCCAGCAGCACGAAGCCGTCGATGCGGGTCAGGCGCAGATCCAGGAACAGGGCGAGGGTGAGCAGCGTCACCGCCAGCAGCAGCGGCATCTCCCGGCGCAGGATGGTGGAGGTGACCAGGATGGGCCGCACCGCGGCGACGGCCCCGAGTACCAGGGCGATGTTGGCGATATTCGAGCCGATCGCGTTACCGAGCGCGAGGGTCGGGCGCCCGGCGAGGGCGGCGACCACGGAGACCAGGATCTCCGGTGCGGAGGTTGCGAAGCCGACGATGGTGAGCCCGATCAGCAGCGTCGGGACGCCCAGGTTGCGAGCCGTCCCTGCGGCGCCCACGACGAAGCGGTCGGCGCCCCAGATCAGGAGCGCCAGGCCGATCGCGACGGAGATGAGATCGAGCAACATGAGTCAGACAGGAACCTCGACAGGGGCGACGCAGCGCCCGCGGCAGCCGCTCCCACGGCGAAGAGGGGCAGAATCATACACAATAGAACCCGGCCGCCGCGACGCGGGGCGCAGCCGTTGGGTCGGGAACGGCCTTTCGGCTACACTGCGCGCGGAATCATACAGAGTGCTTCATCAGTTTGGACATGATTACACCTCAGGAAATCTCGCAGCTTATCGAAGGGGGCCTGCCGGACACCCGGGCACAGGTGGTCAGCGACGACAACACCCATTTCGAGGCCGTCGTCGTGAGCCCGCAGTTCGAGGGACAGCGCCCTCTCAGGCGCCACCAGATGGTCTATGGCTGTCTCGGCGAGCGCATGGGCCGCGAGATCCACGCGCTCTCGATTCGCGCCTTCACGCCGGACGAATGGAACCGCCAGGGCTGAGGCGCCCGGCGGACCGGTTTCGACCATGGACAAACTGAAGATCACCGGCGGCGCCGCGCTGGACGGCGAGATCCGCATCTCCGGTGCCAAGAACGCGACGCTGCCGATCCTGGCGGCCACGCTGCTGGCCTCGGACCGGGTCACCGTCTCCAACGTTCCCCATCTCAGGGACGTGACCACGACCATCTCTCTGCTCCAGCGCATGGGGGTGGAGGTCACCGTGGACGACCGGCTCAGCGTGGAGGTGGACGCCTCGGACATCCGCGAGCTGCGGGCACCCTACGACCTGGTGAAGACCATGCGGGCCTCCATCCTGGTGCTGGGGCCGCTGGTGGCGCGCCACGGCGCCGCCGACGTCTCGCTGCCCGGCGGCTGCGCCATCGGCGCTCGTCCCGTGGACCTGCACGTGGCGGGGCTGCGGGCGATGGGCGCCGACGTCGAGATCGAGGACGGCTATATTCGCGCCCGCGCCGGCCGGCTGCAGGGCACCCACTTCGTTTTCGAGACGGTTACCGTCACCGGCACGGAGAACCTGATGATGGCGGCCACGCTGGCCCGGGGCGAGACGGTGCTGGAGAACGCCGCGCGCGAGCCGGAGGTGGCGGATCTCGCCGCCTTCCTGAACAGCATGGGCGCCCGGATCGAGGGGGCCGGCAGCGGCACCATCCGCATCCAGGGCGTCGAGGCGCTCTCGGGCACGCGCCATACCGTGCTGCCGGACCGCATCGAGACCGGCACCTACCTGGTGGCCGGCGCCATGACCCGGGGCCGCGTGCGGCTGAAGCAGACCCGGCCCGACATCCTGGAGGCCGTGCTGGCCAAGCTCACCGAGGCGGGCGCGGAGATCGCGACGGGCGCGGACTGGATCGAGCTGGATATGGGCGGGCGGCGGCCGCGCGCCGTGGACATCCGCACGGCGCCCTATCCCGCCTTCCCGACGGACATGCAGGCCCAGTTCTGCGCGCTGAATGCCGTGGCCGAAGGCGTGGGCACCATCACCGAGACCATCTTCGAGAACCGCTTCATGCACGTGCTCGAGATGCAGCGCATGGGCGCGCGCATCCGCCTGGAAGGGAACACGGCCATCTCGGAGGGGGTGGAGGCGCTGCAGGGCGCGCCGGTCATGGCCACGGATCTCCGGGCTTCCGCCGGTCTGGTGCTCGCGGGGCTGGTCGCGAAAGGCGAGACTCTGGTGGACCGCATCTACCACGTGGACCGCGGTTACGAGTGCATAGAGGAGAAGCTGCGTCAGCTCGGCGCGGCCATACGGCGGGTGCCGGGCAGCGAGACCGCCGCCGGCGAGGGCGCAGCGGGGCGGGCGACCGGCTAACGCGGGGATTCGGCCGGCGGCCCGGGCGAGGAAGAGGGCGCCGGCCGGAACTGGGGCCGCTCGCCGACGACCGCCTCGGTCTCGAAGCGCGCCCCGTCGCGGATGCCGGTGATGGCGAGGCGGGTGCCCGGCTTCACTCCGGCCACCCTCAGCAGCGCCTGCTGTGTGTTGCCGATGGGCGCACCGTCGATCGCCACCAGCACGTCGCCCCGCCGCAGACCGGCACGGCTCGCCGGGCTGTCCTCGTGGACCCGTTCCAGCAGGATGCCGCCCGTGCTCTCCAGGCCCAGTGCCGCCAGTTCCGCGGGCGTGAGATCGTCGGGTTCCATGCCCAGCCAGCCGCGGATGACGCGGCCGTGCTCCTTCAGCTCGCGCACGACGCCGCGCACCAGGTTCACCGGGATGGCGAAGCTGATGCCTTCGGTGGCGATGTCCTGCGCGAGCACGGCGGTGTTGATGCCCACCAGCTCGCCGCGCGTGTTCACCAGCGCGCCGCCGGAGTTGCCGGTGTTGATCGCGGCATCCGTCTGGATGAAGTTCTCGAACGTGGTCAGGCCGAGCAGGCCGCGGCCGGTCGCGCTGACGATGCCCTGGGTCACCGTCTGGCTCAGCCCGTAGGGGTTGCCGATGGCCAGCACCACGTCGCCGATGCGCAGGCGGTCCGAGCGGCCCAGCGGCACCGCCGGCAGGTCCGGCAGATCGATCTTCAGAAGCGCGAGGTCGGTCTCGAGGTCCTGGCCGACGGGCTCCGGGTCGGCCACCCGTCCGTCGGCGAGCTGCACCCGGATCTGCACCGCGCCCGCGACCACGTGATAGTTGGTGACCAGGTAGCCGTCGCTGTCGATGATGACCGCCGAGCCGAGGCTGGAGTCCAGCCGGAAGCGCTCCGGCCGACGCTCCTCGGGCCGCGCGCCGTCGCGCACCAGCCGCGTGGTGTACACGTTGACCACGGCGGGGGCGCTGCGGGCCACCGCGTCGGCGTAGCCCCCCGGAGCGGGAACGCCGGCGGCTGCCGGCCCCCCGGAGACGGGCATCAGCTCCGGCTTCACGAGCACGATCAGGAAGGCCGCGGCCAGCCCGATGACGACCGCCTGGACGAGGAAGTAGATTGCCCGCTGGATGCCTGCCATAACGCTCTCGCGACGCTCGTGGACACCGCCTGGACCCGGATCGTCCGGCGGCCCGCTGGTAGGCAACTCCGTCTGGCGGTGTGTATAATCCCGGTTTTGACCCACGCGCGGCCTCCGGCCCAGGACCTCTCCGGGCCTGTCAGGCTCCCGCCGGGAATCTCAGCCAATTTACCAGTTTCGAGCCAAACCTAGAACGAGCTTGTCATAGCCGGTTGTATGGGAGTGCCTGATGACGGACGACGTTGATCGCAGCAGACGTCATTTCCTTGCTGTAGCGACCGCCGTAACCGGTGGTGTGGGCGCGGTGCTCGCCGCTGCGCCTTTCGTTATTTCCCTGCGACCGAGCGCCCGTGCCGAGGCCCTCGGCGCGCCGGTGGAGATCGACGTCGGCCCCCTGGAGGTCGGCGAGATGGTGCGCGTCGAGTGGCGCGGCAAGCCGGTCTGGGTGCTGCGCCGCAGCCCGGACATGCTGGACCGTCTGGAGAAAGCTGAACAATACCTGCGCGACCCGGACTCCTCCGAATCCGACCAGCCCGAATACGCGCAAAACCCGGCGAGGGCGCGTAAACCCGAGTACTTCGTGGTGGTCGGCCAGTGCACCCATCTCGGCTGCGCGCCCATCAAGCGGTTCGAGGTGCAGCCCGCGGACCTGGGCGACGACTGGTACGGCGGTTTCTACTGCCCGTGCCACGGTTCGAAGTTCGACCTGTCCGGCCGGGTGTACTCGGGCGTGCCGGCACCGCTGAACCTGCCGGTGCCGCCGTACCGCTTCATCAATGACGACGTGATACTGGTCGGTGACGAGACGGGAGCAGCGTAAGACCATGGCTAGAACGGAAGCTGAAGTGACCGAGTCGACCCGCGGCGGCCTGGTGAAGTGGATCAACGACCGCTTCCCGCTGGAGAGCATGCTGAAGGAGCATGTCACCGAATACTACGCCGCCAAGAACTTCAATGTCTGGTACGTGTTCGGCGTGCTGTCGATGGTGGTGCTGGTCATCCAGCTGGTGACGGGCATCTTCCTCACCATGAACTACAAGCCCTCGGCCGATGAGGCATTCGCCTCCGTCGAGTACATCATGCGCGACGTGGACTGGGGCTGGCTGATCCGCTACATGCATTCCACGGGTGCGTCCGCCTTCTTCGTGGTCGTCTACCTGCATATGTTCCGCGCCATGCTCTACGGCTCGTACAAGAAGCCGCGCGAGCTCATCTGGATCATCGGCATGCTCATCTTCCTCTGCCTGATGGCCGAGGCGTTCTTCGGCTACCTGCTGCCCTGGGGGCAGATGTCTTACTGGGGCGCGCAGGTGATCGTCTCGCTGTTCGGCGCCATCCCCGCCATCGGGGACACGCTGGTGGAGTGGATACGGGGTGACTACTCCATCTCGGACATCACGCTGAACCGGTTCTTCGCCCTGCACGTCATCGCGCTGCCGCTGGTGCTGGTCATGCTGGTGGTGGTGCACATCCTGGCGCTGCACGAGGTGGGCTCGAACAACCCGGACGGCATCGAGATCAAGGAGCACAAGGATGCGGACGGCGTGCCGGTCGACGGCGTGGCGTTCCATCCGTACCACACCTCAAAGGACCTGGTGGCCATCATCGTCTTTCTGATGGCGTTCTCGGCGGTCGTCTTCTTTGCGCCGGAGATGGGCGGCTACTTCCTCGAGCACGCCAACTTCGATCCGGCGGATCCGCTGGTGACCCCGGAGCACATCGCCCCCGTGTGGTATTTCACGCCCTTCTACGCGATCCTGCGGGCGGTGCCGGACAAGCTGCTCGGCGTCATCCTGATGGGCGCGGCCGTGTTGCTGCCGCTGTTCCTGCCCTGGCTGGACCGCTGCAAGGTGAAGTCCATCCGTTACCGGGGCGCGATCTACAAGGGCGCGCTGGCGGCCTTCGTCGTGAGCTTCATCGTACTGGGTTATCTCGGCGTTCAGCCTGCGACCGGGCTCTACACGCTGCTGGCGCGGATCTTTACCGCCGTGTACTTCGCGTTCTTCCTGCTGATGCCGTTCTACACGAAGATCGAGAAAACCAAACCGGTGCCGGAGAGGGTCGTCTACCATGGCTAAGGCAAGAATCGTCGTCACGCTCGTCGCGGCCGCGGCGGCTTCCTTCTCGGTCCAGGCCACGGCCGCCGGCGGCGGCTCGCAGTTCAGCGAGCCGGCCAACAACGACGTGGGCAACGAGGCCTCGCTGCAGCGCGGTGCGCGTAATTTCATGAACTACTGCGCAGGCTGCCACTCGGCCAAGTACGTGCGCTACAACACGCTGGCCGACGGTCTCGAGCTGAGCGAGGAGCAGCTCATCGAGAACCTGATGTTCAACGCCGAGAAGACCCACGAGACGGTCCAGGCTTCCATGCCGGCCGATCAGTCGGCGCGGTGGTTCGGCAAGACGCCGCCCGACCTCTCCCTGATTGCCCGCAGCCGGGGCACGGACTATCTCTACAACTTCCTGCGCACCTTCTACGTGGACGACAGCCGCCCCCCCGGTACCAACAACATGGTGCTGGCCGGGGCCAGCATGCCCCACGTGCTCTGGAAGCTGCAGGGCCTGCAGCGGCCGGTCTACGAAGCGGTTACGAACGAGAAGGGCCAGACGGTGCAGCAGTTCGTCGAGTTCGAACAAGTCACCGAGGGGACGCTATCGCCCGAGGAGTACGACCAGTTCGTGCGCGACACGGTCAACTTCCTCGACTACATCAGCGAGCCAGTTCAGCTCGAGCGTCGCGTGCTCGGCGTCTGGGTGCTGCTTTTCCTGGTGGTATTCTTCCTCTTCGCCTACTTGCTGAAGAAAGAGATCTGGAAGGACGTACACTGAGTTACCAGCCTGCCGCCGGGCCATGCGCCCCGCCGCAACAGGACGTCAGAGGTAGACCATC
>Ga0209943_1000097_pt1 | contig 58403 bp, 40 predicted proteins | sample SalPonR1_B_D2_MG_FD_185698 | JGI IMG/M metagenome (GOLD analysis project Ga0209943, IMG submission 185698) | Salt pond soil microbial communities from South San Francisco under conditions of wetland restoration - Salt Pond MetaG R1_B_D2_MG... ... | reverse complement strand
TACTGCTCCGAGTCAAAGTGCACGAGCGGCGACGCATTGCCGCTCTCGCGCGCCAGCGTCAGGCGCGCGCCGCCGCTCTGGCCGTACGCCGCGCGCCAAACGCGCTCGCGCAGCAAAAACTCGACCGCCTCGTCGCCGCTGTGCGCGCCAAACGTGGCGCCGCCCTCCGCATTCTTGCGCCGCAGCACGTAGCGCGCCAAGCTCTTGGCGCCAAACACCGTGTCGCACCAGCGCTCGTCGCTCGTCGCATTGCGCTTGTTGCACAAAAAGCGGTGCATGTCCACCGCAACGCTCAGCACACTCTGCGCTTTGGCCTGCGACAGCGCATTGTCGGCGCCACCGCCGCCGTCGTTGCCATTGACGAGCGTGGCGCACTGCTTCTTGGTCAGCTGTTGCACCTGCGCGCCGGGCCAGCGCGCGAGCACTCCGCGGCGCTCCGCGCACTCGGGCGGCAGCGGCACTGCGGCGCCAAAGAAGACTAGCGGTAGAGCGGGCGGCGCCACAGCGCGCTTCTTTGGACGCCCGCGGCGCGGCGCCGCTGCCGTCTTGTCGTGCGGCGGCGCGCCGCCAAACTCGTGCAGCAGGCGGCCGAGCTCGTCCAAGTCGCGCAGCGACGCCTGCGCGGCGCTCTGCGCACCGAGGCGCAGCGCGCCGATGCTCTCGGCCACATCGCTGTGCCGCAAGTGCAGCGCGCCGTGAAATGTGGCGTAGCGCGCGTGCAACTCGCGCCGTTGCTCGCTCGCCGTCTCGGGAATCATGCCGTCGGCCACGCACATGCTGTGCGCCTTGGCGGCACTTGTCAGCGTCGAGACGAGCGCGCGCTCGTTGGCCTGCAGCGGAAAGACCGACACCGCTTTCTGTTGACCGCGCTCGCGCGACTCGCTCTCGCGGGCGCGCTTCATCGCCTCGTCGACGCTGGCGCGCGAACAGGCGCGGCGCCAATCAACGGCGCGCATCGACGTCGCAACGAGCACGCGCCGCAAGTACAGCACGTCGTACTCGTAGTCGCGCCAATCGTGCGCGGCCGACAGTCCCGCGCGCAGCGCGCCGCGCTCCACACACACGCTAATGTACATGCCGCTGTGCGCAAACGGAATGCAGCGGCGCTCGTCGCGCACAAGGACGGGCGAGCGCTTTGCGGGCGCGCTGCGCGCGCTATCGCCGTCGGCGCCGAGCGGCACGCCGGCGACGCTGTCGTCTGGCGCCAGTGTGCCAAAGCAGAGAAAGCGGCGCGAAGCTGGCACCGCGTGCGCGCTCTCGCGCACCAGACGCCCAAAGAACGTCAGTTTCTGCGTGTCGCTCATTGCTTTGCTCGCTAGCCGCGCTCGCCAACCACACCAATCACGCCTCACGATCAAAATAAAACGCGTTTTATTCTCCTTCCCCAGCGCCTCTGGGCACGCCAACAATTTTGCCCAAGTCCGCCAAAATACCATAAATCTGAAAATTAAAAGTGCTCAGTTTTTGTCGCTGATTTTTTGACAATGCCGCATCAAGGATGCGGTGCGATTTTTGAGGTTTGTTTCGCGCTCCGGGCATATCGAAAATGGCACTTTCCGGTCGACCACTTTTTTTGCACACTTTTTTGGCTTTCTTTATTCATTTTCGTTTTTTTTTATTTTTTCTTATTCTTGTTCACCTAGGCGCACCCGGGGAAACCCTAAGTTTTGCCCAAGTCCGTGAAAACACCATAATTCTCGAAATTAAAATTGCTCAGTTTTCGTCGCTGATTTTTTGACGTTGCCACATCCTTGACGCGGCACGATTTTTGACCTTTGTTTCGCGCTCCGGGCATATCGAAAATGGCACTTTCCGGTCGACCACTTTTTTTGCACACTTTTTTGGCTTTCTGTATTCATTTTCGTTTTTTTATTTTTTTCTTATTCTTGCTCACCTGGGGCACCCGGGTAACTCGAGTTTTTGCCCAAGTCCGCGAAAACACCATAATTTTCAAAATTAAAAGTGCTCAGTTTTCGTCGCTGATTTTTTGACATTGCCGCATCCTTGACGCGGCACGATTTTTGAGGTTCGTTTTGCGTTCTGGGCACATCGAAAATGGCACTTTCCGGTCGACCACTTTTTTTGCACACTTTTTTGGCTTTCTTTATTCATTTTCATTTTTTTTATTTTTTTCTTATTCTTGCTCACCCAGGCGCACCCGGGCAAACCGAGTTTTTGCCCAAGTCCGCGAAAATACCATAAATCTCGAAATTAAAAGTGCTCAGTTTTCGACGCTGATTTTTTGACGCTGCCGCATCCTTGATGCGGTGCGATATTCGGCACTTAAAACGGAGTCCAGGCACATCGAAAATGGCACTTTCTGGTCGACCACTTTTTTTGCACACTTTTTTGGCTTTCTTTATTCATTTTCAATTTTTTATTTTTTTCTTATTCTTGCTCTCCTAGGCGCACCCGGGTAAAGCGAGTTTTTGCCCAAGTCCGCGAAAATACCATAATTTTGAAAATTAAAAGTGCTCAGTTTTTGTCGCTGATTTTTTGACGTTGCCGCATCCTTGACGCGGTGCGATTTTTGATGCTCGTTTCGCTCTCCGAGCACATCGAAAATGGCACTTTCTGGTCGACCACTTTTTTTGCACACTTTTTTGGCTTTCTTTATTCATTTTCATTTTTTTTTATTTTTTTTCCAAGCGCCGAATAAGAACGTCTTTTTTGGGTTTGCGCATGAATGCTCGAGGATACAATTCACTCGGTCTTTCGCATTTTTTCGGGCGGTGCGCTCTCGCGCGCGCCGCGCGAAGCGCGCCTGGCTCGTGCGAGCGCTCGGCGCGGCACTGGCCACGTTGGGTGCTCGATCAGTTCCACGTTTGAATCGCCAGTTTCGCTCACGAGACACTTGTCCTTTGCGATGCAGTGCAGGCGCACAGTGCTGTTGCTGCACGAAATCTTGGCTACGTCAACTAAAAAGCCAGAGACAGTTGCGCCGTCGGCGGCCATGATGTCGGCGTCGGCAAACGCAACGGTGTCGGGCGCCGTTCCGGGCGCAGCAGCGATCCGCGAGCGCACATTGGCCTGCGCGTACAGTCGCGCATAGACGCCGGCCTCAAACAGCAGCCACGTCGATCTGTTTGTAATGACAAACAAGTTGTCGCCAATTGCGCGCGGACACGCCAACCGCAAATGTGCGCCGTCGTTGAGCGTGATGCGATCCAGCGAGCACGAGCTCAAGTCGAGGTACGTCTCGCGCGCGCGCTCGCTCGCGCTCGGCTCGCCGCCGAGCTGATTGCCGCAGTGATCAAAGAGCTTGCCGCCAATGCGCACGCGCATCGACGGCTTTACGCACACGTCCAGCACGCCGTCGGCACCAACGCTAATGCGGGTGCCGTTCATCACCATTGTGCTCAGCACGCCCGACGAGCCGCCGGCGACAATGCCGCAACTGCTGCCCGTAATCGCACTCGAAATGCTCTCCTTCCGTGCAACAGGAGTCACCTCTAGCATGCGGCCCCTTAAAGCCAAGCCGTCCGCGCCCGTGATGCGACCGTCGTCGTGAATCGTGACCGAAACGCTGCCAGTAACGACCAGAGAGCGCACGCCTTTCAGGAGTGCCTTTGATTCACTCATTAGTGCGGGCGCGCGACTCTAACAAACTCTTTCTACAAAGTGACAAGCGTAGCTTGCGAAAAAAAAAAAAAAAAAAAAAAAAAATAAAATAAAATCAAGAATATAAAAACGGCAAAGTGTGCAAAAAAAGTGGTCGACCAGAAAGTGCCATTTTCGATGTGCTCGGAGAGCGAAACGAACCTCAAAAATCGCACCGCATCAAGGATGCGGCGACGTCAAAAAATCAGCGACCAAAACTGAGCACTTTTAATTTCCAAAATTATGGCGTTTTCGCGGACTTTGGCAAAAACTCGGGTTACCCGGGTGCGTCTAGGAGAGCAAGAATAAGAAAAAAATAAAAAAAGTGAAAATGAATAAAGAAAGCGAAAAAAGTGTGCAAAAAAAGTGGTCGACCAGAAAGTGACATTTTCGATGTCTCCGGAGCGCGTTTTAAGTGCCAAATATCGTGCCGCATCAATGATGCGGCAACGTCAAAAAATCAGCGACCAAAACTGAGCACTTTTAATTTTCAAAATTATGGCGTTTTCGCGGACTTGGCCAAAAAACGTGGTTTACCGGGGCGCCCTAGGTGAGCAAGAATAAGAAAAAATAAAAAAAATAAAAAAAATTGAAAATGAATAAAGAAAGCCAAAAAAGTGTGCAAAAAAAGTGGTCGACCAGAAAGTGCCATTTTCGATATGCTCGGAGCGCAAAACGAGCATCAAAAATCGCGCCGCGTCAAGGATGCGGCAACGTCAAAAAATCAGCGACAAAAACTGAGCACTTTTAATTTTCAAAAATATGATGTTTTGGCGGACTTTGGCAAAAACTCGGGTTACCGGGGCGCCCTAGGTAAGCAAGAATAAGAAAAAAAAAATAAAAAATGAAAATGAATAAAGAAAGTCAAAAAAGTGTGCAAAAAAAGTGGTCGAGCAGAAAGTGCCATTTTCGATGTGCCCGGAGGGCGAAACGAACCTCAAAAATCGTGCCGCGTCGAGAATGCGGCAACGTCAAAAAATCAGCGACAAAAACTGAGCACTTTTAATTTTCAAAAATATGATGTTTTGGCGGACTTTGGCAAAAACTCGGGTTACCGGGGCGCCCTAGGTAAGCAAGAATAAGAAAAAAAAATAAAAAATGAAAATGAATAAAGAAAGTCAAAAAAGTGTGCAAAAAAAGTGGTCGACCGGAAAGTGCCATTTTCGATGTGCCCGGAGAGCGTTTTTAAGTGCAAATATCTCACCGCATCATTGATGCGGCAACGTCAAAAAATCAGCGGGCCAAACGAAGCACTTTTAGAAAATGAATTTTTTTTTTAGTATAGGTAACGATATTCGCGAACGACAAGTTCTTATTTTTTGCCACGCGATGGCGCTGCGCGAGTGTGCGCGGCGACACGCGTGCCGTTGGAGCGCGTGTAAGCAGCGACATATGTGCGGCCGCCGCCGCCACCACCGCCACCGCCGCCTCCTCGCGATCCGCTGCTGCTCGAGCTTGCGGGCGGCGCTGCGCGCGTGTGCGCCGCAACGTGCACTCCGTTGGAGCGCGTGTACGCCGCCACGTGCACCGCTTTCTTGGGCGCCGCGCTAGCCTTTGGCGCGGCCTTGGTGGACGACGACAACAACGCCGTCGCGCTCGAGCTCGAGGCCGAGCTGGCCGGTGCGTGCCGCTGATGCGGCTCGACGTACGTGTCGCCACGCCAGTGGCCCTTGACGTGCACCAAGCCGGCGTCGGCCGCCTTTTGCGCCTCGACCTACCGACCGTGCTTGTCGACCAAACCGAGCTTGAACGCCGGGCACTTGGGGTCGACCGTTCCGTCGTCCTTGTAAACGAGCTGCTTGCTGCGCACAAGCGCCGACGTCTTGGCAATTGTGTCGTCTTTGCGCAGCGCCGCCGTCTTGACGTTCAGCGCAATATCGCCGCCGTTTGCGTCGAGCGTCTCGTTGACGAGCGCGCGAAACTTGTGCGGCACCTGGTTTTGCGCGTAGCGCGCCTTCCAGGCCGCGAGTGGCGACACGTCGCCGCTCGTGAGCGGCCGCGCAAACTCGTCGAGCCACACGCGCGCCGCCGCGCTGCTAATCTCGTTCTCATCGAGCGCCGTTTTGACCTGGTCGATGCGCACAAAGTTGCGCGCCAGCACGGCCGACTGTGTGACGCCCGTCTTCTTGTTCATCGGCAGCGCGCCCGTCTCGCGCGCCTTTTTCTCGGCCCGCTCGATATTGCTGTGCGAGTCGTTCCACTTTTTCGGACCCATGCGCAGATCGCGGTCGACGACCGCCATCACTTTCACCACGTCGCGATTGTCGAGCTCGTTGGCGCGCTCGCGCACCATTTCGCAGGCGCGCGCGTGCTGCATGCGGTGCGCCGCCGCCGTATCGTTTGCCTTGCTGCCGTGATCGGTCTGCAGCGGACGGCTCTTGTGCGTCACATAGTCAATGACAACGCTCTGCGGCAGCGCATCGAGCGCCGTCGCATCGCCAATGTCGAGATAGGTTTTGATCGCCTTGGCCGCATCGGTACGCGACGCAGTCATTGTCTCGCTCTCTCTGAACCGTTTGCCGCTGCGCTGCGCGTCTTCTTACGCACAAGGGGTGCGAAACGCCGTCTTTTATTCTGTGTCGCGCAAAGCATGAGTGGCGAGCGCGGCGTCGACGCGCTCGCGTGTGTGCCGCAGCGCACGCGGCTGCCGCGCGCAGTCGCCACCATGCAGAGTACGCGCGAATTCCGTTTTGTGGGCGGCGTGCGCACGCGCGCTGCGACGCGCGCACCCGTGCACCCGCTCACAGCGTACCAAATTGCGTTTGGGCGCGCCGCCGACGAGCGCGTTGCCAAGAGTCTGCAGCGCGCGCTGCGGCGCGAGCAGCGGCGCGCCGAGCGCGGCATCTGTGACGACGAGCCCGGCTTTATCTACTGCTTTCACGATTTGGCCGACGACGTGCGCGTGCTCAAGATCGGCCGCACGCACCGCGCGCCGGAAGCGCGCTTGCGCGAGTGGCAGCAGCAGCTGGCGCCCGACAGCAGCGAGCCGGCCGTGGTGCTGCTCTTTGCGTACCGCACCAACTTTAACAAGCTGGCCGAGCGCGTTGTGCACGAGGTGCTCTTTTGCGAGAGCATGGGCAAGCGGCTCAACATCGACGGCAGCAAGATGGAAGAGTTTTTTGCGCTCGACAACGCGCTGGCCGCGAGCATCTTTGTGCGCCAGACGCTGGCGTTTGTCGAGCAACGCGGCGCCGACCTGCTGCGCCGCTTTCGGTGCGCCAGCGGCGCAATGCCGCCGCCCACCGCCGCCGCCTACTCGCGCAAACGCAAAATGTAAATATAATCTTCAAGTTTGCGGTGCGCCGAGCGAGAGTTCGGCGAGCGTCGCGACGGCGTTGCGGCGCAGTTCGTTTGTGTGCGCAAACCACATAAACGGACACAAGCACGCCTGGCGGTGCTTGGGGTTCTTGCACACCAACAATATTGTGTCGGGCAGCGCGCCGTCGGTACTGTCGAAGAACTGCGCAATTACCCTGCGCTTTTCGGCGCGCTCGGCCTCGCTGCTCTCGTCGTAGTGGCGCAGCGCATCGGGCAGCACGTTGTCAATTGTCGACTGCGCGACGCGCTGCTTGTCGTCGTTGTCGAGCGCGCGCCGCACCCACGCTTCGGCCTGCTGCCGATACCGCCGGTACATGGCCTCGGTCACTGCAGTCATTTTCTTTTTTTGTTTCCGTTTTGCGAGTCTGCAATGCAAACGCATTGGCGCACGGTGCACCAAGAGACGCGAGCTATGTCGGCGCGCGCCGACAGTTGTTCGACGAGCGCCACATCGACGAGCTGCAGCGGTGCGTCGACGCCGCGGCACGCGGCGTGCAGCGCAACGTCGACGCCAGTGACGCGGCCGCTCAGCGCCGTGCTCGGCCACTTTAACGCGCTCGGCGCGTCGCCGCGCACACCAAAGCGGCGCAGCGGCAAGCGCCGGCGCACCGGCGAGACGACCGAGGTTGAAGTCGATTTGCAGGGCGGCAGCGTGACCGTGAGCGTCACGCCGCGCCCGTTCTATTTGCGCTTCTCGCCGTTTGCGCACTCGCGCTGCATTATTCCGAGCATTAGCACGGCGAGCGCCGCGGACGCGGCCGCGTTTCCGCAACCGCAGACAGTGCTGCAGCTCTACACGCTCTTTTGCAACATGCTGCACCACGACCACGTCGAGCCGCTCGCCGCGCTGCTGCGCGTCTATCCCGACGCCGCGCTCTGGTTTCTGACGCCCGCGCTGGCGGTCGGCCTCGACATCGAGCGCGCGGTGCCCGACGCCGTCTTTCGCGCGCGCACGACGCGCGACTTGCTGCAGCGCGTCAACTTGGGCGCGTGGCAGGCGGGCGTGCTGCTGCGGCACGCCATCGACCACGAGCGCTTTGAACTGCTGCGCGCTCTGCACGCGAGCGGCGCCGTGCCGCTGCACAGCGTTATATTCGACCGCGCCATGGCAGAGCTCGAGTTTGGCGCGGGGCGCGACTTTCCGCGCCGCGTCTACGCCGTGCAGCAGTTTGTGCGCTCGCTCGCCGACGTGCGCGTCAGCGCACCGCAGCCGCCGCCGCCGCTACCGCTAGTGCCGTAAAGCGCGCGTCAGTTTACTTCCATTTTGCTTGTTCCGTCGTCGTCGTCGTCGTACTCTGAATCGTAGGCGAGCGGATCGTAGACGCGGCGATTGGCCTCTTCTTGCGCGTACTCTTGCGCGAGACTCGCCTCGTAGACGCGAAAGCCTTGCTGCATGTAGGCCGGCGCCGCGCTCGCGTAAAACGCGTCAAACCAGCCCTGCAGCAGCGCTGCCAAGTTGGCGCGCAGCGCGGGCAGCTCGTTCGCCTGCGGCCAGCCGAGCGCGTACACCTGCCACGCGTCGGTGCCCGGCAGCTCGTTTTGCACAAAGCGCGCGCGGAACGCGCGTGCGAGCCACTCGCCGTTGCTGCGCGATGCGAGCCGGTAGTCGGGCTCTTCGAGCGGGTCGGGCCGCACGTCAATTTGACGCGGGTCGGTCTGGTAGAGCGCCGTGTCGCGAAACTGCTCAATGCGCTGCAGCAGCGCGAGCGCGCGGTCGACGAGCGGCTCGCGGCTCACTGGCGTGCGAAAGACGTCGACAAAGCGGCGGCCGCGGCGCACCGCCGCCTCGATTGCGCCAGCAATTGTCTCGTCGGCGCTGTCGAGGCGCGCCGCTTCGCGCTGACTGCTCGGCGCGCCGACCAGCAGCGCCTTGAGCTGCGCGCGCAGCGCGTACGCCGCTTCGGCCGGCGCCAAACTCTCGTAGACGCCGTCGGTAAACTGCGTTGGCTCGGGCAGCAGCGCAAACTCGAGCTGCTGGCGCGAGTTGCGCGCGTACACGCTGCGCACCACTGTGTGCCGCAGCGCGCTGCGCTCGGCGTCGCGCTCGTCGACCACTTGCATTGCCGTGATGGTAATGCGCACGCGGCCCTCGGTGCCTACCGCCTCGCTGACGGCCGCGTTGGCCAGGTCCTCGTAGGTGGCGCGCTCGACCAGCACAGCGGCCGACGCCCGCGCGCCCGGCGCCGCGCGCGTGTCGGTGTCGCTGAGCGCAAAAATGTAGCTGGCGTCGGCGTCGGCGTACGGCCAGAGCGCGCGATCAAAGCGCTCGGCCCACGTCGAGAGCACGCCGAGCGCCTCGGCGACGCGCTCAAAGCGCGTAGCGGCGCGCACGCCGACGCGGCGCAGCGGCAAGACGCTGGCGCCGCGCAGCTCGCGCAGCCAGCGCAGGCGCAGCAGCGCGGGCGGCGGTTCGTCGTCGTCCTCTGAAAAGTAGGCGCGCACGCGCCCGCGCTCGCTCATCGCGCGCAGCGCGTCGCGCCAGCCGTCCAGCTCGACAACCGGCGGTGCGCTCATTGCTCTTGCGTACCGCTGCGCCATTTGGCACTCTTTACGCGTCACAACCGCGCGCGCCGCGTTGCGCTGCGCGCCGCCGCACGCCGAGTGTCGTCTGTCGATGGCTGCGGCGGCGGCGCAAGCAGACGCGCGCGCTGATCGCACGTCATGACGCGCGTCCACACAATGGCGCCGAGGCAGACGATTGACGCGAGCGTCTCGCTACAATTCATCCTTCTCTGCTTGCGCTGCTTGCGCCGCGTGCGCCTCAATGACGGCGGCGTTGAGGCGCACGCCCGCGGCCAGCTGCCGCTCGGCGCGCTGCGCCACGCTCACGCCGTCGAGCAGATCGAGACAGCGCTGCGCGCAGTGCGCCAACTCGCCCTTGAGGTGCACGCTCTGCGTGTGGCACTGGCGGTCCATCATGTCAATGCGCACGCGATCGCGCCGCAGCACGGCAAACGTGCCGTTGCCGCGATACTCGTCGTTGTAGCGCGCCGCCTGCCGCTCGTCGACCACGCTCAGATCGGGCAGCGCGCGCTCCGCGCCGCTGTCGTCGAGCGCGTCGTAGAGCGCGGCGAGCTCGTCGCGCGGATTGATCATGTGCACCACTGTGGTGCCGTCGGCGTCGACGTCGAGCGTCTCGGCGCCGCCGTTGCGCTCCTGCAGCTGCTGCGCCAGATCGACGTCGTGCTTGGTGAGGAACGCCATGTAGCGCCGCCGCTCGCCAAATTGCGGCGCGCACGCGCAGCGCTGCAGCGCGCGATTGTCGCGCAAGTGCTGTCCCACGCGGTAAAAGAGCGCATTGAGCACCTCGGTGCTATTGTCGGTCACTGAAAAGAGCTCGCTGCACGACACGGTGCGCGAGCGCGGCTCGGCGCGCCTCTGCGCGCCCACGAGCGTCAGGTGACGCGCGCCCACAATGCGCGCGCGCGCTTCGAGCACGTGCGCCGCAACGCGGCTGTCGCGCACGTCGCCGTCCCACGCAAACGCGTCGGTGTGCCGCTCCAGCGTGCCGTAGAGCGAGCTCTTGCGCTCGTCAATCTCGCTCACGCGATCGAGGCCGAGCGCCGCATTCAGCGCTGCGTAGAGCAGCAGCAGCGCGCCGAGCGCGCCGCACACACTGGCGGCGCGCTGCCGCGGCGACGCGCGCCGAAAGCGCCTCATGAGCGGCACCGAGCGCCGCACATACCACGCTTCGTCGGCCAGCTCGTCATACATGACGCTCGCTCGCCGCGTTTGCGCGCTCGCCAAAACAGCAATAAAAATAAGAAAACGCGTTGAACGCGCGCGCTCGCGCGCACAGCGCCGCCGCTTGTGCGCGTCAGAGCGCACAAGCAGCCAAACATGAACGAGCGCGCCGACATTTTCATCGCACTGCGCGTCGATTGCGCCGAAGCGCCGCTGCACATTACGCTGACGTTTATCGAAGCGTCGAGCGAGGAAGAGCGGCGCGCCGTGTGGTTTGCCTACAAAGATTTGCTTGCGCCGCACTTGCCCATGCACTTTAAGACGTACGGCACCAAGCGCGTCGGTCTGAACGACGAGCTCGAAGCAATGGACGTGCTACCGCGCAATCTCGACCTGGAGCTTGCGCTGGAAGAGCGCTACGAGAAGACTGTGCGCCGCGCGCACAAGCGCTTCAACCAGCTCAATTGGCACGTGACGCTGAACAGCGAGGCAAAGCGCGCAGCGGTCAAAAAGCTGGGCGGCTACCTGCAGTGCAGTACGCTGTACATGCGCGAAGTGGGCGGCGACAAGAACGTGCTGGCGCAGGCGGGCGTCGATAGCGCGTTTGCGTCGTTCGAAGCGTTTGACGAGATTACGCAGCGGCCGGCCGACGAAAAGGCGCGTGCGACGAGCGCGCCCAAGGGCGCTCGCAAGCAGCGCGTGGCGCGCGAAAGTGGCGCAAAGCGCCGCGCCAACGTGGTGAGCGGCCGCCGCGCGCGCCGCGCGCCGCAGCGCTTCAAGCCTAAGCATTGACGTGTGCGCCGCGAGCCAATGAAACGCCACAAACGCATATCATGAATGACCGTGTGTTGCGGCGTGCGCGCCAATTTTTTAACGCGAAGCTGCACACGTGCAAGCACAATGTGCGTGTAGTGGAGTGCCGCTACATCACCTCCTTTCAAGGCGAGCTTCTTGGCGTGAGCGATGCCGATTCAGAAGAGGCGGCCAAGCTGCTCGGAGAGTTGGCGCGCGCAGACGCGACTTATTTGTCGACAAAGCCGCTGGTCGACGCCGCGTTTGTCGCAAACGTAGACTCGCTCGAGGAGACGGTGCAAAGCGATTATTTATATTTCAACAAGCCGTACGGCTATGCGGCCATCACGTGCGTGCGGTGCTACATGCACTTTTCGGTCGACGGCGCGCGCACAAAGCACTACGAGCCGTGGCGAGCAAATCGACTACCGCCGCGCCTCTGTCTTTTTGCCGACGGCACGCAGACGAGCGTGTGGCCCGAGCAAGACGACGCCATGTTTGCGCTGTGCGTGGGCATGGCCGCGCTCGATTTGCCGGCGCTGCTCGTGCTCGAGATCTTTGACGCCACCGTGCAGCAGTGCGACGTTAGCGTGTACACTGCGCACCGGCGCTGGCAAGTGGCGCGCGCCGTAAAGGAGCGCGCGGCCGCGCTCTTTGGTGCGCGCGTAAAGCATTGATTTGGCAGGCAGTGTCGCGAGAAGCGTTGTGCAGTGCAAGCGAGCGCGCAAGACCAAGAATGCCTGGCAAGAAGACTGCGCGCGACAAGCGCAGCGGTCCCGAAATCGTGCGCGACTTGCTGATGCGCAAGAAACCAAAGCGGGCGCGCGTCACGTCGAGTGCGAATAGCAATAGCCAGAGCAGCAGCGGCGGCAATGCGGCGGCGGCGGCGGCGGCAGAGACGGTGTCGGACAGCACCGATTTCTCGCTGGCGCGCGTGCGCGCCGCCGTGCGCACCACAAACGACAAGTTTTACAATGCCGCGCAAGTGTCGGCGCGCTACGCCGCGCACGGCGAGCCGCGCGCATTTGTGGAGAGCGAGGAAGGCGGCGGCGGCGGCGGCCCGGCGCTTGTGAGCGCGAGCGGTGCCGACGCCAGCGTGTCGCGCATCGACGAGTTGATTAGTGCGCGCGAGAACGAGAGCGCGGCGGCTCGCGCGCGCGCCATTGCGCGCAGCGGTGCGCGCGTCGACTCGATACCGAGCGTGCTGGCCGACACTGAGAGCGTGGTGACCGTCGACGACTTTGTGCGCCGCGTGCTCGCGCTCGACTCGCTCGACGGCACGACCAAAGACTGGTACGACAAACCGTTTCAGGTGACCGGCTTTGCCGGCCAAGAGCCCAACCCGCGCTACGCCGAGCTGCGCGCGGCGCGCGACGCGCTCGAACGCCGCCGCAAAGGTCTGGTGGCGGAGCGCGGCCGCATCAGTGCAGCGCAGCGCGCGCTCGGCGCCACGGCAGCGGTGCGCGATGTGGCGCGCCGCGTCGAAATGGCGCAGCGGCAACTGGCGCTGCATCAGCCGCCCGAGAGCGTGCAGCTGCTCAAGCCGGCGAGCCAAGTGCGCGCGCTCAACGCGCGCTGGCGCACACTGCTCGGCGGCGAGCTGACGCGCCTCTACACTGCGTACGAGAGCGCGACGGCAGAGGCGCTGCGCGCGCTCGACAACGACGACGAGCGCGGCGCAGTAGTGGCCGCGTACCTGCAGGGCGTGGTGGCGCCCGTCTTTGACCGCTACGTGGAGCAGCTGCGCTCGTCGACCTACGAGGACATGCCGCTGACGCGCGAGACGCTGCAAAACTACTTTTACGAGTTTCTGCAGCTCGTTGTCGAGTCGATGCTGCGCGACGAGCGCGAGCGCGACGAGGCGTCGCTGGCCGCGCGCCGCGCCGCGCAAGAGGACGCGGCCGGACGCAATTTTGCGTTTGGGCTCGACGCGGCGGTGCGCGGCAGCGGCGCAGCAGCGGCGGCGGCGCAAGACGAGCGCGCCGTTCAGGTCGGCTACTTGCGCCAGGCGCTGCGGCTGCACGCCGAGCGCGACTACGAGCAGTGGCTGGCGCGCTGGATCACGCAAGTTGACGCGAGCGATCCGGGCGTGCTGACGCCGGCGCTCAAAGCGTCGCTGGAGCGCGCTGTGCGCAACATGATTGAGGCGCGCGAGGCCGAGTACCGCGCGCGCATGGCGCGCTCGACGCGCGTCGTACCGATGCACCGCGCGCCAAGCGAAGACGACGTGCGCCGCGCGTACGCCAAGCTGGTGACCGACGAGGTGGCGCTGGCGCGAGCCGACGCCGTGGTCGAGCAAGACGACGACGACGTGCTGCGCGAGCAGGTGCAAGAGGTGCTGCGCGGCGACGCTAGCATCATCGATCGCCGTGTGCTCGTGCACCCGCGCCTCGATCAACTCGAGATTGTCGAGCAAGAGCAGAGTGCGCGCGCGCGCCAGATCCGCGAGACGTACGTGCGTGCGGACGACGCGGACGACGACGACGACGACGTGAGCGACGACGCTTTTGTCGACGTGCAAGCGCAGCGCACGGCGCGCGACGAAGCGCTGCGTGAACTGGAGACGCGCGTCGAAGCGGTGCGCGAGCAGTTGCAGAGCTTTGCGCCGTTCGAGATGCGCGAGCTGAGCGCGCAAGCGCCAGCAGACGAGGCGCGCGGTGCCTTTACGCCGCTCAATCTCTCGTACCCGCTCGACGTCGACCGCACGCGGCGCCAGCGCCTCGCGCTCGCGAGCACCGTCATGCGCCAGACCGACACGTTTGACGCCGAAGCGATTCACAAGCGCGCCGACCAAATGCGCGCGCTGCTCTCGCACCGCTACGCCGAGGACCTCACGCTGCGCGAGATCAATCGCATCGACTATGCGCTCAAAACGCTCGCCAAACCGACGCGGCCCGCGCCGCTGCAGTTGGAGCGGCGGGTGGGCAGCGCGCAGGGCGCGCTCGAGTTTGACGTCGGTGTCGCGCTGCGCGACGAGCTGGCGCTGCTGGCGCGTGACGACGCCGCCGCCGACGACGACGAGCGTCTCGTCGCCGCGCAAGCAGAGCTGCGCACTTCGGCGTTTCAAGTGCGCCTTTACTTTGTGCCGCGCTACGCGCCGGGCACCGACCGCATCGACGGCGTGCAGCGCGAAGTGCTGCTCATGGCGGTGCGGCTGGCGCCCAACGAGCGCAGTGCGACGCTGCGCCTGCTGAGCGGCGTGGCGCTTGGCGGCCGCTACCGTGTCGAAGCGCAGCGCTTGGACCGCGACGGCGAGCTCGTCGGCCCGGTCTACCCGTCGCGCTTTTCGGCAACGGTGCGCATTGTGGCGCGCTGCGCGCGCGACCGCGCCGACTACGAAGTCGGCACCGAAGTCTTTGGCGAGTGCGAGTGGCGCGCGGCGCCGCGCAGCCGCGAGCTTGCCGCGCTCGCCGAGCAACTGCGCCTGCGCATCGAGGGCGGCGGTGCGGCAGCGCAGCGCGACGCCGCCGAGGTGCGCGAGCGCGCCGCGCTCGTACTGCGCAACACACCGACGACAATCGACGAGTACCAGCCGCCGTGGGGCGCCGAGCACGAGCAGTCGCTCTTTGTTGCTGCCGTGCAGGACATTAGCACCGACGTCATTAGCGCGCAGTGCGCCTACGTTCCGATCTTTGCGAAAGTGATCAAGCGCGTCGGCACGTTTGTGCGCACCACGCTACGGCTCGCTGGCGAGCTGACGCCGCTGCAAAGCGCGTTTGTGACGAGGGCGAGCAACGCGTATCTCGTTGCGCTGCTCACCGCGCCGAGCGCGCTTGCGCCCGACAGCAACGGCACGCCGCACGAAATGCAGCTGCTGGCGCTGCACGAGACGACGCGCCGCGCGCGCTCCGACCGCGACCTGGCGCAAAGTTCGCCGTTTGACTTTGCCGAGCTCTACGCGCTCTTTGCCAACGAGCTCGAGTCGCCCAACAAGCGCGAGGCGCTGGTGGCGCGCCTGCGCGAGAGCGGCGTCTTTGACGCCGAGCGCCGCTTGATTGGCGTGCCGAGCCGCGCCGTCGAGCCGCTCGCCGTCTACGCCAATCGCAGCGTGCCGCACATACCAATCGCCACGCTCCTCTACGCGCTGTACGCGCCGGCGGTCTGGCAACTGCTCTCGTGGTACGAGCGCCGCTTCCTCAACACAATGTTCGATCGCTTCGAGCGCGTGGCGCGCGAGTTTCGCGTGCGCGAGCGCGCGCGCGCCGACCGCAACAGCCTGCCGTCGGCGATGCGCATGCTGCCGCTCTTTGTCGCGCGGCAGACGGGCGAAGGCACGCGCGACTTTGCGCTCAAGGCGGCCAACCGGCGCGTCGTGGTGCGCGCCGCAACCGAGCGCGCCATTGACGCGCAACTCGCGCGCATGCTGCCGCAGCGCGCCGCGCGCGCGTCGGGCGACGCTGTGGCGTTTTTGCGCGACGACGCGCTGCTCGCCGACTGGCACGAGCGCCTGCAGTCGCTGGCGCGCCGCGGCCTGCTCGTCGAGTGCGAGCGGCTGGAGCGCGAACAGGGCACGCAGCGCCTGACGCCGCGCATTGCGTATCGTGTGGCGCCGCCGACGAGCGGCGCGGTCAAGTTTTACAGCAACGGCGGCGCGCGCGGCAAGTGGCTCGGTGCGCACTCGTACGACTCGGTGCAGCCCGACGTCTACGACATTGAAGTGCCGGTGCTGCGGCGCGGCACCGCCGCAACAATAGACGAGCCGGCGCGCGTGGCGCAGCGCGGCTCGGCGCCGGCCGACAAAAACTTTGACTTTGACGCGCTGCACGGCATGGTCGAGGCGCGCATAGCGCGCTACAACGCGGTGCAGCGCAACGTCGGCATGCAGAGCGCGGCGCGCCGCGCCGCTCTCGAGACAATTGGCACCGAGCTGCGCGATCTCGAGTTTCTGCACAACTTTTTGGCGCTCGTCGCGCCGCCGGCGTCGATCGCCGCCACGCTCAATGCCGAGCAGCTGCGCCACCGTTTCCGCGATCGCGCCGCGCTCTTCCAAAGTCTGCGCAACATGGTCGTGGTGGGCAGTCGCGCGCACGCATAGCGCCGCGATCCCAGTAAACTGCCTTCAATCACTCTTTCCTCGCGCGCGCGCTTCGCGCCGCCGCGCCTCGGCGTCGCGCTTCATGTAGTGCGGCACGCGCTTGGCGCCAAACGGCGCCAATGCAAACGACAGCACGCGCAACGCGCAGCCGTCGTCAAAGCGCGCCTCGTTGCACGCTTCTTGCAACGTGAGCCGCCGCACCGGATCCAGCGGCAGAGTGCGCAGCACGGCACCGCCGCTCTCGTGGCGCGCCTTGACAAAAAACCACGCGCTCTGCGTGCAGCGCGCGCTGTGAGCTCTGCAGCACGCGCTCGTCGGCTCGGCGTCGATGCACGCGAAAACGGCGCGGCACTTGTGATCGGCGGCGGCTGCCCACGGACTCGTAATGCACGACGCTAGCTTGCGCACACACGACGCGCGGTCATCGTGCGTCATGCGTGCGTGCGCTCGGCTAGCGCGAGCGCGGCCACCAACAAAATAAGAACAAAAAAATAAAAAACGCTTTTGCAAAACGTCGGTTGTGTGCGGGCACGCGCGCGTGGTCGGCGCGGCGCTTTTTTGCAAAGCGCAGCGGCACGCGCGCGCGCAAGCAACGCTCACAATCACCAACCAGTGACAACTGTGAGTAACGGCGCTTTTGTGCGCATTGTGCTGCGCTTTGTGCGCTCTTGTGCGTTGTGCGCGTGTGCGAGTCACTCACGACGCTCCGCCGGCCGCACCACGCACTCGTCTTCCCATTGTGCTGCGCTTTTTTATATTTTTTTTCTCTCTATGGCGTTTTGCGTTGCGCAGAGCGGCAGCGACAACAACAACAACGCACAACAAGCACCGACTATGGCACGCACCAAGCAAAAGCCGACGAAAGCGGGCGCGCTAGCGCGCGGCGAGATGAGCAGGGCTGGCAAGACGCCGCGCATCCACAGAGCCGGCAAGGCTCTTGCGGGCATGAAAAAGCCGACACCGAAAAAGTTTCGCTTCAAACCGGGCACGGTTGCGCTGCGCGACATTCGCAAGTACCAAAAGTCGTTTGACTTGGTGATTGCCAAGGCGCCGTTTGGCCGTCTTGTGCGCCAGATCATGGCCGAGCACGCGCCCAACTCGTGGGGCGGCGGGCGGCTCACGCAATCGGCGCTCGAGGCGCTGCAAGAAGGCGCCGAGTCGTTTCTGGTCGACCACCTCTCGACTTCGATGCGCTGGGCGGTGCATGCCGGCCGCGTGACGCTGCAGGCCAAGGACTCGCGCGAAACGTGCGCCACCGCCAAGTCGCAGAACCTGCCGATCTACAAGGAGATGTCGGTCAAGGACGGTCGCTTGAGCACGCAGCAGCAGATTGATTTCAAGCGCAAAGAGCACGAGCGCTTGGAAAAGCTCAAGGAGGCGCGCAAGAAGCAGCGCGAGGCCAAGGTGGCGGCGAAGGAGTCGAAAGAGGCGGCCAAAGAGCGCAAGCGCGCAGAGATCGAGGCGGCGGCGGCCGAGGAGGCGGCGCTTGAAGACATTGACGTGGAAGAGGACTAAAGCGAGGCGGGGCGCTCTTTTCATTTTTCAAATGGTGTCCGCGCGGCGTGTGCGCGTGCGTGCACACGACGCTGCGCGCCGCAAAAATGAGTGGACTGGAGCGCGCGGCGGCGACGGCGAGCGGCGAGCAAGCGGCGCTCGCGCCGCGACCGGCGCTGGTGCGCGCGCGCGCCTCTGAGCGCCGACATCGCTCGGCGACGCTGCACGCGCCGCCCGTGTGCACGTCGCCGCGCGACTTTGGCACGCCGACGCGCCAGACGCTGGCGCTCGCCAAAGCGCACTTGGCGAGCATCAAAAATCGTGCGGTCGAGTTTGAGCGCGAGCTGTGCGTCGCGTGCACGCTGGTGGCGCGCAACAAAGGCATACTGGCGACGCCGAGCGCGAGCGCGCGGCGTGTTGGCGCCGACGGCGCGCTGCTTGTGCTCGCGCCCAGCGACATTGAAGAGGCCGAGATGGCCAAGCACCGGCAAGAAGAGCGCGTGGTGGCGGCGCGCGAGAGCAGAGCGCGCGCGGCGCGCCAGAGGCGGCGCGTGCAGTCAGTCAACTTTGAGAGCGGTAGCAATGCAGCGGAGCCGGCCGAGTATTGCGGCGGCGGCGCCGACGACGCGTCCGATCCGCCGCCGCGGCGCCTCGACAAGCAGCACTCGTTCTCGTTTGACGTCGGCAGAGCGCCCAAGAGCGGCAGCGACATTGGCGCGCGGCGCACCGCTCTGCGCGCGCCCGAGGCGCGCCAGACACAAGAACTGCTGCAGCAGCGCGCGCGCAACACGCGCGTCATGGCGGCGCTCAACAGCGCGCGCTGCGATTTCAGCTCGACCGAGCTCTACAACGCCGTGTGGTGCGGCCTCGGCGACACGACGCGCGAGCAGTTCTGGATCATGCAAGCGCTGCCGCGCGACACGAGCGCGCTGGTGAGCCGCGCGCCGCGCTTTGACGAGCTGCTCGAGAGCGCGTGGCTGCCCGAGACAACGTACGACCAGATTCGCAAAGACCTCTTTCGCACGTTTCCGCACCTCTCGCACTCGCTGCCCTACTTTATCAACGACCTCTACCGCGGCCTGGTGGCGCACGCCGTGCTGCGGCCCGACATTGGCTACGTGCAAGGCATGAACGCGCTGTGGGGCCTGCTCGTCATTGCTGTGAGCCAGCCGCAGCAGCGCCTGCTCGTCGCCGAGCACATTGTGCTCAACATACTGCCGCACTACTTTACGACCTACTCGCTCGGCCAGCAAATTGACGCAATTGTGCTGCGCTACTACTTTGAGCGGCGCCGCAAGAGCGACTACACGCGCTACTGCGAGCGCTTTGGCGAAGAGAACACGCTCATGCTGCTCACCAACATTTGCGTCAAAGACTTTGGCACCATGTACGCGTTTACGCTGCCCAACACCGAAGCGCTGCGCATGTGGGACATGGTGCTCATGCGCGGCGCGCCGGCGCTCTTTGAGTTTGCCGTGCGCTACTTGCACTTTTTGTGGAAGAAGCGCTACATCGAGCACTGCGAGAACTGGATCGCGGCGGCGCAGCTCTTTGGCAAGCTCTTTGAGCAGGTGGCGAGCGATCCGGAGCGCAGCCGCGCGCTCTACGAGTCGATTGCGCGCACAGAGCTGCCGCTCGGGCGCATCGACGACGCCGACCTCGACTTGCGGCGGCGCGTCGCAACGCGCACCGTATTTGAGCGCACGCGCGCCGACAATCGCGCCGTTGCGTCGCCGAGGTAGCGCCGCCGCCGCCGCCGCTCACTCGATAACGCGCCGAACGCGCACCGCCAGTAAACCGACTGTGGCGTTGAGCCGCTTCTCTTGGTGCCACACCGGCTCGACAACGAGCTTGGGCACAAAACTGTACTCCTCGAAGAGCACGAGCTCGCTGCGCTGCGCGCCGGCGCCGACGCCGTTCTCGGCGTTGGCAAACGGCGAGCGGCGCCGATTGCGCACCACACTGGCTGCTTCCGAGTCGCGGCGGTAGACGAGCATGAGCAGACTCGCGTCGTCGGGCCGCTCGGCACTCGGTACGAGCGCGAGCGCGCGCGCCTGCTGCGGGTGCGCGCGGCAGCGGTAGCGCGCGCGCGTCACGAGCGCTTCGTAGGCGCGCAAGTCGCGCGCATTGTCAAACTCGTAGGGCGAGCGCTCCATAAACGCGCGCAGCGCGGCGTCGTTGTCGGCGTCAAAGAGCACGCGCGTCTCGTCCGCGCTCTCGGTGTAAAAGAGCAGCAGCGTCTGCGTGCCGTCAATGCGCTCAAACTGCGCGCCATTCGAGTACAGCAGCACGCCGTCGTCGTCGTCGCCGTCTGCGCTTTCGGACACACTCATCGCACGCGTCACTTGAGCGCACGCGTGCCAATCGCTGCGCCATATGTGCGCTGCGCGCACTGTGAGCGGCGGCGCGCTAAAGATGAGTCGTGGAGCGCGCGCTAGCAAAAAGAGCGTGCCGACGACGCCGGGCGCGCGCCGCGCACGACCAAAGCGCAGCGAGCAGAGCACCGCCACGGCGGTGCGCGCCGGACCAAAGGAGAAAGAGCCACCGCTCTTTGATCCGTTTCAGGACGGCGCGCCGCCGCTGCAGCCCGAAGACTTTTTCTCCGAGCATCGGCACGACGGCAAAATGCTCGAGTTCAAGTACGACGACTTTTTGACGAAGCGGCGCGTGGCGCGCCGCAACGTGCACGGCGACATTGAGACGCGCTTTGACCCAGAGTCGCTCGTGCCCAGCGACAGCTACTTGCGCAATGTGGCCGACAGCAATATGCTCGAGCAGGTCGACGTCGACGAAGCGGTGGAGCGCGAGCGGCTCGCCGGCATAGTGGAGCAGCCGCGCGAAGTGCAAGAGCAGTTGCGCGCAGACCTGCGCAATCCCAAGTTTCTCAGCGCAATCACCAAGACAGTGGTGCGCTCGAAGAAGGGCGCGGCGCGGGCCGCGCCAGAGGCGCCGAGTGCGGCGCCAGTGCGCATCGAGACAGCAACGGGCGCCGCCGACGACCCCGACTTTTTTACGCACGTCGAGGCGTTTGACGGCATCGATGTGCTGCGCCAGCGCATGCGCAAGCGGCGGCGCGAGCGGCGCTTCGAAGCGCTGCAGGCGCAGGAGGCGGACGACGATGACGACGACGACGACGGCGAGGTGGAGAGTGAGCGCGAGAGCAGCGCAGAGAGTGTGTCGCGCGACGAGAGCGACGACGACGAAGCGGAGCGCGTTTACAGCGCGCTGCTGAGCGACGCGCAGGCGCGCGACCTCGTGCAGTGCAATCCGTTTTCGTCGCTGCGCATTGCAGCGCGCTGCGACTTGATGCGCTTGGCCGACGTGGCCGCGGTCTACCGCTTGCTTTCGGCGCTCACCATGCGCCACGAAGAGCACCGTGCGCACGTCAATGTCGTCGAGCTGGTGCGCGAACTGGCTGTGCGCGGCGCCAAGTACGATGGATGCGTGCAAGTGCGCAGCAAGCGACGCCTCGGCGCGCTGCTCGAGCGCGGCTTTTACGAGAGCTTTTATAGCGACGAGACGAGCGACCGCCTGCTCGGCGGCCACGAGCACTATCTGCCAACGAGCCACACTACGCGCTTTTGCGTCTTCAAGTTTTACTTGGTGCAGCGCAACGCTGCCAACTGCGCGCTGCTGCAGGTGGTCGACGAAACGAGTCGGCGCGAAGAGCGCGCCAGCGGCGGCGCGGCGCGCCTCAACGTTGGCGGCGCGTACGACGTCGACCAGAGGCGCGACGAGAACGACGACGCCGACGCGTTTGGCTCGATGCACAATATTGCGGATTTGCCGCGCGAGTTTATGCTGTGCTTGCGCGTCGTGTGCGTCGAGTGCTGCGAAGACGTGAAAGACACGCACGACAGTGACGCTGGCGCGAGCGACTTGGAGGCTAGCGGCGACGAGGAGAGCCGAGGCAGCGGCGACGACGGCGGCGAGAGCTGCGGCAGCGTGGCCGATGACGACTTTGAAGTGCTTCCCGAGTTTGAGCCGCGCCGCTTGCGCCAGTGGCGCGCCGAAGCGCACTCGCGCAGCACCACGAGCGAAACGAGCGGCGCCACTGCCGGCGCGGGCGGCGGCGCCAGTCGGCGCGGCGATCTGAGCAGCGTTGTAGTGGACGAGTTTGCGAGCGCCTCGGGCACAATTGCGCCCGACGGCCTGCTGAGCAGCGAGAGCAGCACGTCGCACGTGCGCAGCGTCGAGATTGAGGCGAGCGCGTCGCACTTGAGCAACAGCTCGTCGGCGCGCGCGCGCACACCGTCGAGCCTCTCGGTGCTCGACCGGCTGCTCGACGACGACGACGACGAGAGTGAGAGCGAGAGCGACGCGACGCTCGCGAGCGCGCTGGCGAGCGACGAGAGCGAGCAAAGCGATACCGACATGGTGCTCGGCGACCGCGACGCCATGCCCACCAATCACGTCATGCTCAACCACAAGCGCGCGTCGCACTTGGTCGGCAAGCCGCGCGCCGCCGCGTTCTTGCAGCGCGTCAACGGACGCAGCATTGGCGTGCTCTGCGTGCGCGCATTCAAGTTCTACGCCGTCGACGCCGCCCAAAAGTAAAGAGTGCGTACGCTCGCGCTTTACGCACGCTCCCCACCGCGATACGAGGCGTCGCTGAATGTCGCCAGCAGCGCACTGTCGGCGCTCTGCGCCGACGCGTCGCTGGCGGCGTCGTTGCGCGACGAAAAGCTCTCGAGCGGCGTGTCGTTGGCGCGCCGCGCCAGCGCATCGAGCTTGCGCTCGGCGCTGCGCGCCGCTACGCCGACGCGTTCGTACGCCAGCGCGCTGCGGCCGCACGTCGGGCACACGTGCGTCATGCGCGGCGCGCTGTCGCGCGCAAGTACGACGGCGCGCACGTCGGCGCTCGAGCGCGGCGTGCCGCACACGCACGCGTCGTGCGGCGCGCCGACGTGCGCACGCACTGCGCTCAGCGCGCGCTCGTCGTGCAAATTGACGCACAGCGCGTCGCAGAGCGACTCGCTCGCGCCGCGATCGCGACGCACGAGGCGGCTAAGCGGAGCGGCCGCGTGCACGGCAAGCGCGTTCACCTGATCGCGCAACTCGCGCGGCGCGTCGCTGCAAAACGCTTCGCTTTGCTGCAGCGCGGCGAGCTCGCGCACCAGCGCAACGCTCTTCGCCTCACTGCGCACGCCGCTGCTCGCCTCGCTCTCGACTGTCGTCGCCGCCGCCGATGCCGCCGTCGCCGTCGCGGCCGCCTCGGCCAGCGCGTCGGGCCGCCACGCGGCGCGCGACGCGCCGTCGCGCTTTTGCGTCAGGCAGAGAGCGCCGCGCCGCGAGCGCTTTGGTGCCGGCAGCGTGTTGAGCGCGTCGAGCTCGCTGGCGCTGAGCGGCGCTTCGCTCTGTGGCGGTGCGTGCGGCGCCACCGCCACACCGCGCCGACGCGCCTCGGTGATTGCGCGCGGCGCGGTCAAGTAGCGGCGCACGCGTTGCGCCACATAGTCGCGCGTCAGCTCGCGCGGCCGGCCGGCGGTGTTGAGTTTGGCCAGCACCTTGCGCAGCTTGGGCGCGTCGATTTTGGCGCGCGCCTCGCTCGTGCGCAGCGGCTCGTCGTTGACGTGGCACACGAGCGCCAGGCGCGCCGCCGCCTCAATGCCCCACATTAGGCGATGGTAGACGGTGCGGCACGCGTCGCGCCAGCGCTCGACCAGCTCGCGCGTATCGATGCGCCGGTTGGGCGGCACAAACATAAAGAGCAGCAGGCGCCAGTAGCCGGCCGCGCGCCGCGTCTCGCGCACGCCGCCCGTGCTCACACTATTGTGGCGCGCCAGCTCATCGAGCGGATCGTTGTCGGTGTGATTGATGTGCGTCGACGGCTTTACGTTCAGATAGTGGCCAATGAGGTACACAAAGCGGCACGGCGCCTCTTGCTGCCGCTTGCGGCGCGCACTCATTGTTGCGCTACAGTTTCAGTCGACTCAGGATCCGCCGCAGCGACGTCCGTGGCTTGCGCTTGCGCGCGCCCACAGGCGCGCGGCGGCCGGGCGCCGCCACGCGCGAGCGGTGTCGCGGCGCGCCGCGCACCGTCGCCGTGCTCAGCGCTTTGGTGCACGCCCAATTGGCGAGCCGGTCGGCCGCGCCGTTGCCGTGCCACGCGCGCCACGCCGCGCTCGCGCGGTTCTCGGGCTCGCGCCGATGGCTGTTCATGTGCCGCCACGCAATTGCGTACGAGCGCGTCGCTTCGAGCAGCTCGTCGAGCGCGCGCACGAGCAACTGATTGGCGACCGGCTTGCCGTCGCGCTTGCAAAAGTTGTTGCGGCGCCAGCCGGGCAGCCACTTGGTCACGGCGTTGAAGAGCAGCTCGCTGTCGGTCACAATAGTAATTGGCGCGTCGAGCCGCGCGCCAAATTTCTGCACAATCTCGAGCGCCATCAGCGTGGCGATCAGCTCGGCCCGATTGTTTGTGACCGGCACGCCGCTCTGGCCCGACGCCTCTTGCTGCGCGAGCGACGGCAGCGAGCGCCACGCAAAGCGCGAGAGCGGCGCGTTTGGTTGCAGCAGCGGGTCGCAGTTTGCCGCGTCCTTTTTCGACACGGGCAGTGCGCGCGGCGCGCTGTCGCGCTCGCGGTCAACGTAGACGCCGGCGCCGGCCGAGCGCAGCTTGCCGGGCAAGTGGTTGCCCTTGCACGCCCCGTCGACGTAGATCGTAGTCATCGCTGACGCCGCGCACCGTTGTGTTGCGCGGCGGCGCACTAAAGCGCCCGTTTCGCAGCACCTTGCTAAAGTGGGCTGCCGCGCGCGCGCGCCTACACACGCGCACGCGCTCCATGGCGTCGCTCAGCAACATCTTTGCGTCGATTGACCAAGCACGTGGCCTCTACGACAACATTAGCGGCACGCTGAGCCGAGACGGGCTGTCGACCGATTCGGACGAGAGCGACGAGACGCTGCCGCCGACGCAGGTGGTGGCGGCCGACGAGTACGACGACGGCGTGCGCATTGACGTGGACGCGCGCGACATCGCGTTTGAGAACGTGACTGGCGACGAAGTCGACCAGTGGTACGAGCCCGAAGAGCCGGCGCTCATTCGCACGCCCGACGGCGTCGAGCTGCTGCGCACGACGCGCGAGCGCGAGCGCGGCGCGCGCTTCTACTTGCGCACCGACGACGTGCGCGCGCGCGGCTACAGCGACTTTCAGCCGCTCAAGTGCGGCAGCAACGGCTGCGTGTACGACGTCTACTCGGCGCGAGAGCGCGCGCGCGTCGCGCTCAAAGTCGGCAGTGTGAGCGGCGACGAGGTGGTGCGGCACGGCAAGGCGGCGCGCGCCAACCTGGCGCCGGCGCTCATCGACAGCTTTCCGGTGACGGTCGGCGTCTTTGACGCGCAGCGCGGCTTTGTGCGCGACGACAGCCAGTTTGCGCTCGTCATGCCGCTCATGGTGCCGCTCAACGACTTTGTGCGCGCGCACGGCATTAGCGAGTCGCTCGTCGACGCGTGGCGCGCGCTCGTGGCGCGCAAGAACGACGCGCGCATGTACCACGGCGACTGGCACTGGGGCAACGTGGTGCTCGACGTCGCGCCGGCGCGCCGCGTCAGCGGGCTGGCGCCGCGCGTCACGCGCATGCTGCTCATCGACTGGGACCGGCTGGCGAGCGTCGAGGGCGCGCGCGAGCGCACGCTCACGGCGCTGCTGCGCCTCGACGCCGTCTACCAGTACTCGCAGTTTCTGACGGCGCGGCCGCCGGCGTCGCTGGAGCGGCAGCAGCTCGCAGTGCGCGGCGGCATGCTGCGCTACTTTCTCGGCGAGCCGGCGCGCAGCGCCAAGACGACGCGCGCCGCCCTCGGCCAAACGCTGCGCTTTGCGCGCCAACTGGCGGTCGCGGCGCTCAACGCCAGCAACGGCAGCGTCGACTCGGCGCGCATTATGGATAGCGGCGAGCTGCGGCGCCTGCTCGAGCTCAAGTTTGCCGCGTACGAGCCAATTGTGCGCACGCGCGACGCGCGCACCAATCGCTTTGTGTACGCGTGAGCGTGCGCGCCACTAAAGCCCTGCATTACGCCAACAATTGCACAAGCGGCGCGCTATGGCCGATCTCAATCGCGTGCTTGCGAATCTGAAGCGCAATGTGTTTGCGTCGCCGGCGGCGAGCGACGACAGGACCGACAGCGACAGTGAGAGCGGCGGCGGCGGCGCACCGCCGCCCGCCGTGCGCCGGCGCCTCGTGCCGCTGAGCGACGAGGCTCCGGCGCAGTTCACCGCGTTCTCCAGCGAGCGCGACTCGCCGCTCAAGCGCGCGAGCGACGGCACCATGCTCCTGCTCGGTTCCAAAGAAGGCGATTTTGAAGCGATTTACATTGGTGCCGCGCCGATTCTGGAGCGCGACTACTCGGACTTTCGCCCGCTCGCGTGCGGCAGCAACGGCTGTGTGTACGAGGTCTACTCTGCCGCGCTGCAGCGCCGACTCGTGCTCAAGATTGGCAACGTGAGTCCGTCTGAGGAGGCGCAGCATAGCGCGGCAGCGCGCGCGCAGCTCGCACCGGCGCTGCTCGACTCGTTTGGCGTCGTGGCAGGCGCGCTCGACGCCAGCGAGCGCTTTGTCGCGTTTGCGCCGGGCGGCGGCGCGGGCCAGCGCGACCAGCGCGCGCTCGTCATGCCGCTGCTCGTGCCGCTCAACCAGTACATTGGTCGCGCTGGCGTAACTAGCGACTTGGTCGACGCGTGGCAGCAGCTAATCGAGCGCAAGTTTACGGCCGCCCTCTTTCACGGCGATTGGCACTGGGGCAATGTGGTGCTGCGCGTCGACGACGACGAGCGCGTGCGCGAAATGCTGCTCATTGACTGGGACACGTGGGTGACGACAGACGCGATTAGCGAGGACGACAACCTCGCTCTGCTCTACAATGACATGATGTTCCAGTACTCGCAGTTTGCCACCGCGCGGCGCGCCGAACTTGCGCAGCGCACGCAGCTGGCGCTGCAGAACGGCCTGATGTCGTACATGCTGCGCAAAGCGCGCACGGCGGCAAGCGGCGTGCAGAGCAAGCTGCTGCGCGCCACGCGCGCCTACGTCGTCGAGGCGCTCAATCACGCGTCGCTGGTCGACCAGCGCGAGCTCGTGATTGGCAACGACGCGCTGCTGCCGTACGCCAAGCGCACTTTTGTGGCGCAGCCGATCGCGTACGCGGCCGAGCGCGGGCGCTACGAGTGAGCGCAACGCTGTTGGAGCGCACGCCGTTTAGTAAAAGTAAAAGAAGAGGTCGTCCATCAGCTTCTCGCACGCGACTTGTTGCGAATGTGCGTACAAAATTGCGACCATAATGAGCGGCGTGCTGCGCATAACGCGGCGCTCGACGTACTTGAGCTCGTCGTCGGTAATGTGCTCGTGCGTATCGATGCGCAGGCGCCACATCACCGGCATCATGTCGCGCGCTTTGTCCTTGAAGCGGTCGGTGAGCCACACGTCGGCGTTCTCCGCGACGTGCTTGAAGCGGCGCATTGCAGCTTCGACCGGCCGGCCCTGCGCCAGCGTGTACCTGTACATGTGCGCCTGGAGCATCGAGCGGCCCATTTCAACAAAAAACTTGTTGTTGCACAGCTTGAGATCGGCGAGCAGCGGGTGCGTCACTACGCTGCTGTCGAGCAGCGCGTAGACTGAATTGACGAGCACTCGCTGGCGCAGCCGTTTGTCGCGCACATTCGCGTAATCGAGCAGCTCTCGGTAAAACGTATTGTGCGCCGCCTCGAGCCGCTTGACCAGGCGCGCCACTTCCTGGCGCACGAGCACCAGCGCCTCAATCTGCTCCATCGCGAGCGCTTCGTCGGCATTGGCTGGCGCGGCGCTCTTCTTTGCCTTGCGCCGCAGCGAGAGTTTTTTGCCGCCGTGCTCTTGGCCCGCTTGCGCCTTTTTCTGCGCCGCCATGGCGCTCTGCGCAAGACTATCGCGCAGCCGCCTCTCGTGCTCGTCATACTCGTAGCGCAGCACCTGGAACGGATCGGGCAAGTCGCCTATCGCGCCCGGCTCAACGCGATATTGTTTCTGGCGCAGTTGCGCGTCCAATTCGACCTTGGGTACACCTAGCGCAACGCGGTAGCGCCGCACGCAATCGTCGCACAAGTGCGTGCCGCACGACGTCACTGTCGTGCCTGCCGGCACGTCGGCGGGCAGCGGCGGCGGCGGCGGCGGCGGCGCGTCGTCAGACGAATCGCCAATCGATTCGTCGGTGCACGGCGTATCGATTGGCGGCGCGCTGCGGCGCGCCGACGCACTCTCGTCGCTGCGCGACGCGCGGCTCATCGTTGCTCGCTCGCTCGCGGTATTCGCGCGCGCGCGCGCATTCGAGTGCGCGCGTGTGTCCACAAACGATGAGTTGGTTTAGTAGCAGTCCGCCGGCGCCCGAAGCGCGCACGCCGAGCGGCCGGCCGGCGCCACAACTGTGCACGCAGTGCCGCGCGCTCAAGAAAGAGTGCCAGTGCAAGAGCGCCATTGTTGTTGCGAAAGACGGCACGCGCAAGTGCAAGCGCTGCGCGCACGCGCCCGACGCGTGCACGTGCGCCGATGTGTGGGGCAAGCGCGAGGAAGAGCTGCGCGCTGCGTTGGCGCTCGACAAGCGCATCTCCAACATGCTCGCGTTCCTTGCCGAAGTCGACGAGACGGTCGGCGGCGGCGCGGTGTCGCACACCGACACGTATGCCAACCTTGTGGCGCACGGCGAGCTGCTGCTGCAGCAAGATCAGATCCTTGAAGCGCAGCGCAACAAGGGCGTGCTGACCGAAAACGTCATTGAGCAGCATTGGCGCGCCGTCGAAGCGTGGATGGCGCTGTGCGACGAACAGCTTGGTATAACGATGCGAAAGATCGATTTGTCGGCGCTGCGCGACGCCATACGCCAAAACTCGCGCACCGAGCACAGCGACGCGCTGCGGCGTGACGAAACTGCGCGCTCGCACGACTCGGACGACGAATAAAACTCTGTGTAACATTTTTCATTTTTTTTTGGCCGTACGCGCTCGGACGCACAGACACTAGCCAATGAGTTGCAACAATGTTGCGGACACGCAGCGCTTTGCGCGCACAGGCGACATTGGCGCGCTCGACTTTGAGCAAAAGAGCAGATTGCTGGCCAACATTGTGCGCTCAGACGACTACAACACGCTGCGCGAAGCGTTTGCCAGAGGCCTGACACCAAACGTAGGCGACCAGGAATCGCGCGACGCACTCTTTATGAGCGCGGCGCTGCGCGCCTCCACGGCCGTCTTTGACTTTCTGTTGGTGCACAACTTTCTGGATTATGTGTCGTTTGGCGAGAGCTTTGCTGTAGGGCTTTTGGTAGACAAGCATCAGTACGAAAAGGTTTGGGTGCTTTTGTCGCACAAGCCCTACTTGGCAAACACTTTGCGCAAAAAAACCAGCATTTTGTCGCGCGCAGTAATGCGCTGGGAAGCGCCCGGGGTAGAGCAGCTGTTGGATATGGGCGCCAATCCAAACGGCGTGCCGCGTCAGGTAATGACGCCTGTCATGACGGCGATCAAAAACCAGAGGCTCGACGTACTGCAGATTTTACTGAGCCGCGGCGCGGACGCGTGCGCCGTTCAAAGTGCGGGCGAAGATTGTCCGCCGACAACGCCCCTGCACGTAGCGTTCGTTGAGCGTGGCTCCTATTTGACACGCTTCCAAATGATTGACTTTCTAATCGAGGGTGGTGCGAACGTGTACCAGTGCGGTACGTCGCCGTGTGTTTGCGACCGCTTTCGTTACGTCGGAGCACTCGCTGATGAAATGTACCGTTTTGCGTGCCACTTGACACGTAGAGCGATGCGTCGGCGCGTCGTCGAGACGGCGCTCGGTCTTTGCGCTCTCGATCTGCCCGTCCTGTGCGTTGTTGGCGTCAGCGAGTGGCTTATGCCGGCCGACCGAGGCAACCCGGTCAGCATGCACGAGCGCTGGCAGATTGCGAGCGCGGTGCAGCAGCGCGCGTACGCTACGACGAGCGCGGCGCTCGCAAGCCAAGAATGAAAATAAAAATAAAAATAAGAAATGCTGTGAGCGCGCGAATGGGTGCGGCGGCGCCACAAATGGAGATGAAGCGCGCAAAGATGACCGCTTTTGTACGGCGCGTGCAATATGCGATCGATAAGGACCTACAGAAGCTGCCCGAGCTGATGTGCTCGCCACTGATTCCCGCTCTGGACGCGGCTCACGCCCAAGGCTTTCTTCAACACTTGATCTCCGGTCATGCGCATCAACCGCTGCGCACGATACTGCGTCGTGGTTTGCTGGAAAAAATGGACAATCGTGCGCGCCTCGATCTCCTCCACTTTGCAATGCATCGGGGTACAGATCGCGCGTTTTGCGCGCTTCTGGCGGCTGGCGCGCTAGATTTGAGCAGAAATGGTGTTCGTGCAGCAGTACGGATGTGCGTACGTTGTCGACGTCCGCAAAAGCTTGTGCACGTGGCCATGATGTACCCGTCCGCTCGCACATCGCTTTTTGACGGAGACTCGCTTCTCGCCATAGCGGTTGCACGCTACAGTGACGACTTGGTAGAGCTCTTGCTCGACGCTGGCTGCGACGTGAACGGTGTGTGTGGCCAAAAGAAGGCACCCATTATGTGCGCCATCAGCGCGGGCCTCAATGTCACTTTGTTGCTTGAGAGTGGCGCCGATGTCATGAGCGCGCAGCCAACAGGCGCCGACAGTGAGCCAATGACGCCGCTGCGCTACATTCTGCGCGACGCAAGAGCCCTCCACTTTTTGCACACAGCGGCGCACGAGTTTATTCGCGCAGGCGCCAACGTCTTTCAGTGCGGCCGCACGCCGTGCGTCTGCACCGCAGACGACTTGAAGCTGGGTCACGAACCAACGCGCGTAGCGATTCGCGAGACAATCGTGCGCATGCGCCAGCGCGTCGTCGAGACAGCGCTCGGTCTGTGCGCACTCGGCTTGCCCGTGCTGTGCGTCGTTGGCGTCAGCGAGTGGCTCATGCCGGCCGATCGCGGCGAGCCGCTGCGCATGCACCAGCGCTGGCAGATCGCGAGTGCGGTGCAGAGGCACGCGTACGCTGCCGCGAGCGGTGCGCTCGAAACTCAAGAATAAAAATAAAAAGAAGAAATGCTGTGAGTGGTGGTGCTGGTGACTGCGGCGGCGTCGGCGAGCCAAATGACGACTGCAAACTCAATTATGACCGCGTTCCTGAAGCGCGCGCGCTACACAGCTCTGAAAGATCCAGATCAACTGCCAGGCTTGATGCGCGCGCCGCTCATACCGGCGCTGACAGCGCAAGTGTCAAGGCGATTGATTTGCGACTTGATTTGGTGGAATGCGCTGGAGGCGTTGCGCACGGCGCTCCAGTGTGGTTTGCTGCGAAACATGCACTTCAGTGATACGCAGAAGGCAGCCCTCGTCAATTTCGCAATTGCAAACGGCACCGACTTTGCGTTTGCCGAGCTAGTGAGCCACGGTTTATTCGAGTCGTGGGACGATGGCTTTCGTGTGACAGTAGGCCTGTGTCTGGACATTGACGCTGGCTCAAAATTGGTGTGGCTCGCCACGCTCTGTCCGGCAGTTCGCACACGGCTTTTCAACCGACAATCGCTTTTGGGCGCAAGCTTTGCACACCTGCCTGGAGATAGCCCTCGGCACTTGTTGGGCGTTGGCTGCGACCCAAACGGCGTGCGTGGCCAAGCGGAAGCGCCCATCATGACCGCGATCCGTGAGGGTCACAGCCTTGAGCTTTTAATTGAGCGCGGCGTTGATGTGACGCAGGCGCACACAACGATGCATGGCAAAATGACGCCACTGCGCTTTCTTTTGGCTATGGACAATGGCATGATGCGCACCGAGGCAAATGTACTGGCGCTGACTCTTGCTGGCGCCAACGTCTTTCAGTGCGGCCACACGCCGTGCATTTGCAGCGCAGACGATATGCACGCTGAGCACAAACCGACGCGCATTGCAATTCGCGAGACAAAAAGGCGCATGTGCCGCGCCGCCGGCGACGTCGCCATTGGACTGAGCTCGCTCAATTTGCCGGTGTTGTGCCTTGTCGAGCTCGGCACGTGGCTAAAGCCAGCCGACTTGCGCGATCCGATCGCGATGCACGTGCGCTGGCAAATTGCGGCGCTGGTGCAAAAGACGCGCGCGCGTGTGTCTAGCAGCGTAAAGAGCACAGTTCATTGACCAAGCGTCGGTGGCGGCAGCGGTGGCGGCGGCGCCATCGGCGACATGTCGGCGCTCTGGCCAGCGATGCGTGCGCGCAGCGCATTGTTTTCCGCCGACAGCCGCTGCAGCACGGCGCGCTGCTCGCGCACAACGAGCGTGAGCAGCTGCAGCTTGTGCTGCATTTCGTTGCGCTCGCGCTTCTGCCGCTCGCGGCTCTGGCGCGACGCCTCCCTGTTGCGCCGCATGCGCCGCTCGTATTTGGTCTCGTGCGTCGTGTACTGCGTGTCGGCGCACTTGCGCTTTGGCGCCACGCGCAGCGGCGCCGGTGGCGGCTGCGGCGTCTCGGACAGCGGTGGCAGCGCCACCGGCCGCTGCTGCTGCTCCAAGAGTGCCGCGCACGCGCTCGGCAATTGCGGCAGTGGCGCTATGTCGTGCGCTTCGCTCGGATCGAGCGGCAGCGGCTTCATGAGCAAGTGCAGCGGGTCGCTCATTTTTTACTGCACTGCGCGCGCTCTCACAACTCGCCGCGCTCGACGCGCAAAACGCATTCGTCGGTCAAATACAAGCCGGCGTGCTGGCGTTGCCACGCGCCGACTACAACGACGCGCTGCGCGCCCGCGTCGGGCGTCAGCGTATGCGCGTCATTTGCACCGCTACCGCGCTCCACGGCGCCGGCGACGCGCCGCTGCGCGCAACCGACAAACGCGCCGCTAAACGTGCCGCCCGTGGCGTGCAGCAAGTGCTCCATGTAGGCGTACGGCGCGCCGTGCGGCGGCGTCAGAGCTACGTCTAGCGACTCGGTTGCGCGCACTGTTGCGCCGCACTGCACCACGCTGCGGTCGGCCGTGCGGCGCAGCTCGACGCGCCGCAGCGCGCTGCGCTGCGCAACGCCGTCCATGACGCGCATGCCCGGCTCGGGCCACTCGGCGCAGCGCGCGTTCATGAGCATCGACGAGTACGCGTGCGCCGCGCTTAGCAACAAATAAAAATAAAACATTGTTGCCGCTCGCGTGTGTGCGTGCGCTCGCGCGCGCGCTCTCTAGTGCTCACTAAGCGCCATTTGCACAACAATGGCGTTTGCAACAAAGTTTAACGTGGAGCTCGTTCCGTACGACGATGTTGACGCGCCAGACGAGGACAATGTGGCGCTGGTCGTGCCGCGCCGCATGTCGGTATCCAAAGCGTTTACGTTTATTGGCGTGCTGGGCGGCATGAGCGGCGAGCAAGGCGGATTTCGCGTCGTGCTCGCCGGCCAGACGGGCGATGAGTCGCTGCTTGTCACACCAAGCATGTTCGAGATTGTCGATTCGCTTGGCTTGATGGGCCGCGCTAGTCTGACCGAGCACGCGTACGACGGCGTGAGCACATTCGGCATTGATTTGGGCGAGCTGACGTACGACAAACTCTCGGCTGTGGTGCGCGACTTTTACTCGAGTTTCGCAGGCGTCAGCTTTGTGCCGCCGTCAATGCACACATTGCGCCGAACCGTTGTCTTTTTGCACACAAAGGTCGGCGCGCAAGAGGACGACGAAAGCAGCCAGGCGTCGGTGTCGTCGGCGAGCAGCGAGACGCCGCCCAAGCGCCGCAAAAAGCGCAAGGAGTGAGCGGTCGTTTGCGCGTAAAACGCACTCTTATTTTTTGCTAGTTACCGATGTGCAATGTGTGCGCGCGCGTGCAGAAAACAATGAGCGCGTCATGCGGTGCGCCAAAGCGCCGACGAGCGCAGAGCAAGCGCATACGGCTATTGTCGATAGAGACCGCTGTTCGCGAGCGTGAGCGCTGGCAGCGTGGCGAGCGCGACACTCTGTTTGTCGACGCCGTGCCTCTGCGCGTACCGGAGACCGGCTACATGCGCCGCGTCTTTCTCGATATGGTAGTCTACGTGCTGTGCAACGACATTGCGTTCTGCACTCTTCGCAGACTCGAATGGTTGGCGCTTGCGCGCGCTCTTGTGCAGCAGCGGCACTTTTCGGCGCTGTGCCAGCTCATGACAACGCGCACGGATTGCCGTCTGATCGTTGAGGAGCACTACGAGCTTGTGCGCGAGCAGAAACCGACGCCCAATCGGCCCCGCATGTGGTCTCTGGCGCAACAGATGCGCGCCGCGCCGTTTGGCGAGTTTTATTTTACGGTCTATGCGCTCATTGCGCGCGGCTATCCGCAACCCGCGATTCTGCGCATATTGGCAGACTCGCACGCCGCGCTCGGCGCGCTGCTTGGCGACAATGCGCAAGTCGCGATTGAGCAGAGCGCGCGCAAGCGCTATCTGGCGCGCACGTTTAGCAATACCGTGCCTGCTGTGCGCGGCGCGTTTGACGCACTCTTTGGCGACGACGATGAGTGAGCGCAGCGCGTTCTTGTACGCCGGCACCGCTTCGCTCGCAGTCATTGCGGTTAGCGGCGTCGCTTTCGCGCGCAAGCTAGCGCACGCGCAGCAAATTGAGACGGCGCTCGTGCGCATCGGGCGCGAGAGCAAGCCAGAAGACGCCGAGTGGCTGTATCGCGCGCGCTGTGCGCTAGAGCAGTGGCAAGCGCGCAGCGCCATCGCGCGCACGCTCGTCGCGCCGCCCGAGCCGCACTGGAACTCGCGGCCGTCGTTGCGCGGCGCGCACGAGCGCCGGCTGCTGTAAACACGCATGCACGCGCACCTTTAGTGCCAATCCTCGCGCAACGACTCTGCCGCGTCGTCGGCGCGCAGCAGCGCGTCAATGCCGTCGTCTTGCATGTGGCGCAGGTGCCACGCGCCGCCCGGCCGGTGGTACTCTTGCGCAAAGCGCTTGAGCGCGCGCGTCGCGTCGAGCAGCGGCTCGTAGCGGCGCTCGGCGACGCACTCGCGCGCGTGCGAGACGGCGCGAATTGGGTTGAACGACACCACGCGGTGCAGCGCGAGCAGCTGCTCGGCGCCCAAGCCGCTGCACTCGTCGAGCGGCGCCAAGTCTTCGTAGACAACGCTGAGCAGCGCGTGCATGAGCGCCAAGTCGGGGCAGCTGTGCGTGAGCGCCGACGCGCTGCAGAATATGCACACGGTGTGGCAAAAGCGGCAGCGGTCCAGTTGCAGCGCGCTCTTTTGCTCGCTCTCGTCAAAGAGCGATTGGCGCGCGACAACTAGGCAGCAGGCGCGGCAATCTTGGCGCAGCCAGCAGCGGCGGCAAACAACGCCGTCGTTTGCGCGCAGCGTTCGCGTCACGGCGTCTTTGTCGCACGTGAGCGCAGCACGCACTTGCGCGCGCCACGCGCGGAACAGCGTCATGAGCGGCATGCCACTCGCTCTGTCGCGCTGCGACGCGTTCAATCGCCCATTGTCATCGCTCATTGCTCCACAAGCGCCAATGCATCGCGGGCGCGCGCACGCCCAGCCATACGCCTTTTTATTGGGGTTCACTTTATATTTTATTTTTGCACACTGCGTGTGCGCACACGCGCGCTCTGCACGCATCCACGCACGCGCGCCGCAAAACAATGACGATGGACGGTCGGCTGCGCGTGCGCGATCTCCAGCCCATTATCCAACAACAAAGCGGCACTGAGGCACTCGCTCGTGACGCACAAAGTCAGCGCCTTTCCACCCTGTACATTATGCTGCACAAAGATGGCGCGACCGAGAGAGATGCCGCCGCTCTCTGCTCCTACCTACGGGACAATAGCGGCTTCGTGATCGACGATTGCGTTTCGTCAGACTTTGTCATGTTTCGCGGCCTCAAGGCGCCGTTTGCGGTGCCGGTGAGCGCCACTTTGCGCCACTTGGTGATGGAACCGGCGTTTGTCGACAGAGTGGCGCAGAGTTGCATTGAGCAGCAAATTATTGTGATGCAGCGCGTGGAAGAGCCGTGGCTCGGTCTTGGCGTAGACGATCTGCAGCTCTTGCACTTGCGGCTGGCGCGGCGTGGCGTAAAGATGTACATCCTGCACCTGGAGCCGCGCACTGCGTTGGTGATGGAGCGCGTATGGCACGCCGGCTATCGCAGCATTGTGAGCGAACATACCATAGTTCCGGCCGAGGCGTTGTGTGCGAGCGACTGCAGGCAAGAGTACCGGCGCGTCTACCTGGAAATGGTGGCGCGCACAATTGCGCTGCTGCTCGTAGACGAATTTCATCCTGCGTACGCGCGCCACTACAGCGAGTTTTTTCTTGTTTGTGCGTGGCTCGCACAGCACGGCGCGCCAGACCTTGCGCGCGACGCGCTCTTTAGCCTGCCTTCTGCGGGCGCACTGACGCCGGGTCGCGTTCTCTTTTCAAACATCGAGCTCGCGGCGCAAATGGCGCACGAGGCGCGAGAGCAGCTGGCGCGCGCCGATTTGCCGGCAAACGAAGCCGAGCGCGCAAAGGCCAGAGTCGACGCGTACTTGCAGATGTTTCCAGAGCCGCCGGCGGGCGGCATGCGTAGCGTCGAGCACATGCTGCCCGTTTTTAGCGTGCGCAGCGAGGTGCACGATGCGCTGAGCAAAGCAGTTGCGCGACAAAAGAGCTTTAGCGCGCTCGTCTACGAGCTGCGCGAGTGGGCCTACTATCGCTGCGACGCACTGCTGCGCCGCCGCACGCCGCATCACGTTGTCAAGCTCATCCTGTTTGCCGAGGAGCCGCGCGCCGCGCACTTTTTCGACAACGACGCGTTTTGGGACGAGATTTACGAGCGCGCGTTTGCGCGGCGCGCGCTCAAGGCGGCACCGCGCCGCTAGTCGGCGCCGAGCGCGCGCAAGCGCCGCAGGCGGCGCTCGAGAAAGAGCTGCACGGTGCGGCGCGCGGCCGCGTCGGCGCGCTCGCTCGTGCTCATGCGCTCGCTGCCGTCAATGACGCCGGGCACACAGAGCGCCGCCAGCTCGCTCAGCTCGAGCACGGTCGCCTCGAAGCGGCGCATTGGTATGTGCGACGCGCGCGCCGCCGAGAGAAACGACGAGATGGCGGTGTCGAGGTGCGTGCGCGTCTGCTCGGGCATGCCGAGCTGGCGCAGCGTGCTCGAGTCGGGATACAGCTCGCGCACAAAGCCGTCGCACGGCAAAATGACGACGTTGTTCACCACAATGCCGAGCTTGAGCGCCTTGACAATGAGCGGCACAAAGTGCTCAAAGTAAAACTTGGACTTGATGCTCTCGCTCGTCTCGCTGCTCAAGTACTGCACCAGTTCGTCGGGCAGCGCCACCAGGTTAAAGTAAAACTCGACCACGAGCAGTGCCCAGTAGGTGTTGAGCACGAGCCACAGCTCTTCGTGCATCACGAGCCGCTTGGCAATGCGCCGCTCGTCGAGCGCTTCGCGCGCCAGCCTATCCATTTTCTCAGCCAGCACCGTGCGACCCACACCTCTGTCGCCTCTGCCGCCGCCGCGCCGCACGCTGTTGCCGCCGTACGCGTTGACGTCGTTGCGAATGCGCGTGCGGCACGCCGACACTTTCTTTAGCTCGATGCTCGCGCGCTGGTGCGACTCGAAGAGCCGCCAAATAATGGCGGTGGCGCGCTCGGCATAGTGCTCAAAGAGCGACGAGTTGTCAAAGAATGTGTTGAGCTCGCGCGGTAGCGCCGCAATGCGGAAGCGCTCGAAGCGCGGCACGCGCGCCGCACTCTCGGCCAGCAAGTCAAAGGCAAACTCGCGGTCGAGCGTGCCGGCCGGCCGCTCGGCAAACGGCAGCTTGGCGCGCGCGTCAAACGCCACCAGCACGCAGTCGTTGTCGTCGACCGTCACCGTGCTCGGCAGCTCTACTGCCGCAATTTGCGACGCGGCAACGGCGACGGCGTGCTCGTGCGTGCCCGGTTCGCTCTTCACGACAACCGCATCGACGTCGGCGCCGTCGGCGTCGCGCTTCACCAGACTCTGTGCGCGCCGCAGCGACGCGGCGTGCACGTAGCTCACAAAGCCGGCGCGGCACAGCAGCGTAAGCGGCACGCGCACCGTTACGCGCGACGGCGCCGCGTTGGCTGCCGCGCGCGCACGTTTTGCTTTGCTAATCTTGCGCTTGCGCGCGCTCTGCTTCTTGGCGCTCGCGTCCGCCGCGGCGCTGGCGGCGACGGCCGCCGACGCATGCTCCTCGGGCGCGGCGGCGTGCGTGATGGCGAGACGCTGCATGCGGCGGTCGTACTCGCTCACGTCAATTGTCTCGGGCGCGTCGCCGCTCGAGCGCTGCAGCCGCTCGGCCAGCAGACGGCGCGCGCGCGCAGCGCGCTCCGATACACTGCCGCCCGCAATGGCGCCGCGTCCGCGTCCGCAGCCGCGGCGTCCGCGCGTACCGCGCGCGCCTGCGCGCAAGTCGCGAATCATGGTCACATCGTTGTTGGTCGTGCGCCGGCGCTTTGGTGCGTCGGCCGCCTCCATGTGCGGTGACTCTTGCTGCTGCTGTTGCTGCTGCTGCTGCTGCTGCTGCTGCTGCGCTTTGTCAACGGCGGCGTCGGTGTCGGCGGCCGTTTGCGCGTTGCCAGCGCGCGCAAACGCCTGTGCGCTCTCATACTCTTCGCGCTCGTGCGCGCCAGCGCGGCCCGACTTTGCGGCGCTCGTTTCGCGCAGCGCCTCGGCCTGCTGCGTTGTGAGCGTGCCGTCGCCAAACGCCAGCACGTTGTCCGCCGCCGACTTGATGCGCGCCGAGAGCGCGCACATGCGGTCGTTTTGGCGCGCCGTCACCGTCTGATCGCAGTACGCGTCGCAAATGTGAAAGCGCGCGTGCCGCGCGCAAAAATAAATGCTGCGCTCGAGCCGCGGCACGTTGGCCAGCTTGCGCTGGTGCACCAGATTGTAGAGGCGGCGGTTGCGCGGGCTGCTCTTGGGCGGCAGCAGGCAGTAGCGCGGCACGCACGCGTGCACTAGGCAATTGAACTGCGAGAGGTCGACGCTGGCGCGCGGCTGCTGTGCGGCGCGCCGGCGACGCTCCATTTCGGGCGCGCTGCGGCGCGGCAAGTGCGCGCCGCAGCCCTCGAGCGCGAGCAGAACGGTCTCGTCGTGCAAGTAGAGCTCGTCGACACGCTTCTGACGCCGCATTTTGTCGAGCTTGCCGCTCGCCTCGTCGCCGTCGGGCACCACGACGTAGAGCGTCAGCGCGTCGCAGCGCGCGCGGCACTGCTGCGGGTCGCACGGCTCGTGCGCGCTGCACACTGCCACTTGCTGCTCCTCGGCACCGCTCGTTGCGTACACACTGCCGTGCACCAACCACTGCTGGTGCACTTGCTTGCAAATGGCGTTGTGCACCACCGCAATGGCGGCGGCGTCGCTGTGCACCGGTCCGCCGCGCGGCCCGCCACCGCCTGCGTCGTTACTCGCCGCACTGGTGCCCGCGCGTGCGTTGTCGTGCGCGCGCCACAACTCTCTCTCGTCCATCATTGTTGGCGCGAGCGGCGCGCAAATTCAATCGTCAAAGAGCGCCAGATCGGCTGCCGCTTGCGCGTCGCTCGGCTCGATAAACGCCACTTTCTTTGCCGCCTTGCTGTTGGCGCGCTCCTTTTCGCGCTGCGCGCGCACCAGCGCCTCGGCGTCCAGCAACTGCGTCAGCGCGTCGGTGCAGCGCGCGTAGCGCAGCGTGCGCACGGCCGACGCAATTTCGGTCTTTTGCTCGACGGTCAGCTTGCGCGCGTCGACGTTGGCCCACGGACCGCGCACAGACGCGTGCGTGTCGGGCAGCGCGCGCAGCTTGCCGTCAATGGTGCGCAGCGCATCGAGAACGGCGCATTGCTCGGCGCTCCGCTCGCGCTCGTCGAGCGCATCCACGACCAGCTTGCCCACGCTGCGCTCGAGCGCGTCGCTCGCAGCATGCCCGTTGGCGCGCTCAATCGTGTCGTCTTGCGCACGCGCACGCTTCGTTGTCGTTTTTGGCGCCGCCGCCACCGCCTCTGCCTCTGCCGCGCCGTTCTCAGGCGCAGCCGGCTCGTCGCGCTTGCGCTTTGCGGCTTTGGTCGCTTTCTTGGGCGACGCGGTGCCGCTCGTAGGCGCTGCGCGCGTTTCGGGCGCATCTTCGTCGACGCCGACCACTTTCGCACTGAGCGCGTCGAGCGCTTCGCGCGCCGACGTAGCGTGCACAATCTCTTCGGTCGCCGCGCTCGTCGTTTGCTCGGCAATGTCGCTCTTGCTCGGCGCACTTTGCGCGGGCACCGCAGCCTCTTCCGCCGCCGCCTTCTTGGGCGCCGCTGCGACCGACAACGTCTTTTTTGGCGACGCGGCGCCCTTGGACGGCGCCGCCGCCGCCTTTTTTGGCGCCTTGCGCGCGCCGGCGGCCGCCTTCTTTGCTGTGATTGGCGTCAAGCCGAGCTTCTTTCGCGCTGCAATCCACTCAGACTTGTTCTTGTTCTTGATGGCGAGCCACAAAACGTGCGGCACAATGGGCACCGACACGACGGCGCGCTTGACTTTGCTGCTGCCGCCGTAGACCGGCGCCTTAATTTCGGCCTTGATGTCAAAGAACATCTTGTTGTCAAACTGCGTCAGCATGAGCATATTTTTTGCAGACACGTGCTCGGGCGCGCTCTTGGTGCCGTCTTTGTCTTCGGCCAGCGCGTCGCACAGCTTCTTCTGGTTCTTGAGCACACTTTCTTTCGCGTACAGCACGTACTTGTTGAGCGTCAGCGTCACCTTGTGCGGGTCGACGGGACCCGGGCCCATCACAGTGGTCATGGGCTTGTCCGACAAGTACGAGCGCGCGCTGCGCAGCATGCCCTCGACAAACGCAATGCGCGAGCGCGTGTCGGCCAGCGCTTTCTTCTTCTTCTCTTCGGCCTCTTGCACTTTGGCAAGCTCGTTGCCAGTCGCGAGCGCGTTCTCCAGCATCTCAATGTACTCGGCGAGCGTCATGCGCACCACTGTGCGCTTGGCAAAGCGGTGCGCACCGCTGCTCACGGCGTTTGGCAGCGTGACGGTGGCGGCGTGCGCCTGCTCTTTGTCGTCAAACGACTCGTGCGGCTCGACGCTGCAGCGCTCGTCCGCGCTCGCGTTCACGTCCGCCGCCGCCGCCGCAATGCCCGGCACGCCGACGACGCCGCCCATCAGCTGAAACGCGCCGCAAATGACGGCCGAGCCAATCTGCGAAAACGCTTGCGCCAGTTGCTCGCTGCTAACGTTCTTGTCCTTCTTGAACGCGCCAGTCAGCGGCAGCTGGCTCGGCAGCACCGTGCCGACGCGACGCGCCGGTGTCTCGGGTATGTCCAGCAGCTCGTAAGCGCCCGTCTCGTCGTTTTTCTTGCAAATCGCGTCCACGGTCGTCGTCAAATAGCGGCCGCTCACGCGATCGCGCCGCACTGTGCCGTCGCCGACCCACTCCACGAGATACTGCGCATCGCTCGTAACCGTGCCGTCCTCTTCAACACACATTTGCTGCACGTACGGCGCAATCGTGTTGACGTAAGCTTGAATCTTTTCGACGCGCTGCTCGCTCAACTCTGGCTCGATGTTGAGGTCGGACGTCACATAACGAGCTTCCTGCACCGCAAAAATGCTCTGCGCTTCGTCCAGATCACACGCGCCCGACTTGGACTCTTGCACCCCGTCGGCGTCGTCCTCGTCGACCGCATCCGCGTCATCGTCGTCCTCGTCATCCGCGTCATCGTCGTCGTCGTCGTCGTCGTCATCGTCGTCGTCTGCCGTGTCGCTTCCGCCCGCACGACCATCTTCTTGTGCGCTCTCTGCCGCGCTAGCCATCTGCACCATCGCCTCGCTGTCGACGTCGTCGTCGTCGTCGTCGCTCGAAAAGTGCTGTTGCTCTTCCGTGCTCATTGTTTTCGCTTGAGCTCGCTCGTACTTGTTTTTGGCGGCGGCGCGGCGCGCGTTGTGCTCGGGAATCGGAGTTGCGCTGTCAAATGCCGGGAACAGCTGGCGACAGTGGGCGTCTCCGAGATAGAGGCGTCCAAACGAATTCGTAATGGCGTGCGCACGGCGTCAAAGTTGTTGACGCGTGTACTTGGTGTGCGCGCATGCGCCCACACGCACCCAAATCTCTTGTTTTTTTTTGCTCTTATTCTTCTTCTTCTTCTTTTATTTAGCGCAGCGCTTTCAAAAATAAGAATAAAAAGCACCGCAGTGCTGCGGGCGTAAAGCGGCGCGTTTGCGCGCGTTGTGCACAAGAGCGCGCGCGCGCGCAGACACCCACACGCGGCATGACAGACGTAGAGGATTTAACGGCAACGATACGGCGGCGGCGGCGGCGGCGCTCGCGTTCGCCGTCGCGTCGCGCCGCTGACGAGAGCGACGAGCGCTCGGAGGAGAGCAGTGCGCAGCGCCGCGTGCGCCAGCAAGCGGACAAAGTGTGCAATGCGGTGCTGAGCGAGCTGACGACAATCGACGACAATGTTGTGCTGCGGCCGTCGACGCTTGGCGCCAACGCCGGCCTCGGCCTCTTTGTGGCAGAGCGGCGCATTGCAAAGAACCAGCCCATTACGCGCTACGAGGGCGAGCTCATTCGCCAGGACGAGGCGCGGCGCCGCCTAGCGCGCGGCGAGGCAACGCATTTGCGGCGCCACATTCCTCTGCGCTGGGTGCTCGACGGCACGCGGCGCGCCGACGGCACGCGCATTGGCGCGCCGCGCCAAGAGATGTCGGGGCGCGGCGGCGGCGCGTACGCCAACGATCCGATTGCGCGCGAGCGCGCCAACGCCGTCTTTGACTTTGTCGACTGCGAGGCGAATCGCCTCGCTCTCGAGCGCTTTCGCAGCGGCACGCTGCCGCTGCGCGACGAGCCGTTCGACCCGCTCGAGCGCATTTCGTTTTTGCGCGCCACGCGCGACATCGAGCCGGGCGAAGAGGTCTTTGTCAATTATGGCGACGACTACTGGCGCGGTCAGCGGCCGCTTTCGCTGCCCGAGAGCGCGAGCGGAAGCGAGTAGCGCGCGCGCGCCCCGAAAAAAAAAATAAAACTCGAATGCACTTGCAAAGTAGCGCGACGAGCGATGAGCGCGCTGGCAGAGCGCGTCGCAGCGCTCGATAGCGATTTGCAGCGTTTGGCGGCGAGCAACGCACGCCAGCAGATTTGCGTGCAGTACACTGTGACCGTGCGCGCCTATGACGCGGAGAGCGGCGAGCGCGTCAGCGGCGCGCCGAGTACGCACGTGACTCTGTACGCAGATCTGGAGAGCCGCTCCGAGCTTGAGGACGGTTTTGCTGTTGTCGACGATCCGCACAACGTGCTGTGCGCCACTTCGCCGCACGTGTTTTGCGTCGAGCTTGCGGTAAGCTTTTGGAGCGCGACAGCCATGCACATGCCTGTGCTCTTGCGCTATCGCTCGGCGTTTGGCGACGCAAAGCGCGCCATAGAGCGCGCGCGGGCCGCGTCGTCAGCGCCGGCCAACGGCCAAGCTCGCGCAGCGATGGCAGACATAACGGTGCGCGACCCCAAGCCGGGTTCGCATGAGTGGACCGTCCGTCTGTATTGGGACGACAGCGAAGAGAAGCGCTTGCTCGGCGTTGTTCTAGAGCACGAGCCTCTGTGCCATCCGCACTTGATTGCGTTTATATTGCGGCATGCCGAGCGCGTCGAACGGGAAAGATTGGCTGCTCTCGCAGCGCTCGTGGTGCCACAGCCGCGCGCACGGCTGCCGGCGTACGGCACGCAGTCGGCGGCAGCAGAGAGGGCGCGTTTGCCGGCATACGACTCGAGCGCGCCGAGCAAGCGCAAAAGCAACCCAGTGCTAAACCCAAAATGAAACACAACATCACATTTTTAAAACACGTCCGATCGCGCCGCTGATTTTTTGACGTTGCCGCATCAATGATGCGGTGCGATTTTTGAGGTTCTTTTTGCGCTCCGCGCACATCGAAAACGGCACTTTCCGGTCGACCACTTTTTTTGCACACTTTTTTGGATTTCTTTATTCATTTTCACTTTTTTTATTTTTTTCTTATTCTTGCTCGCCTAGGCACACGCGGGCAAACCCGAGATTTCGCCCAAGTCCGCGAAATCGCCATAATTTTGAAATTTAAAAGTGCTCAGTTTTCTTCGCTGATTTTTTGACTTTACCGCATCCTTGACGCGGCACGATTTTTGAGGTTCGTTTTGCCCTCCGGGCACATCGAAAATGGCACTTTCCGGTCGACCACTTTTTTTGCACACTTTTTTCGCTTTCTTTATTCATTTTCAATTTTTTTATTTTTTTCTTATTCTTGCTCACCCAGGCGCACCCGGGTAAACCGAGTTTTTTGCCAAAGTCCGCCAAAATGCCATAATTCTCGAAATTAAAAGTGCTCAGTTTTTGTCGCTGATTTTTTGACGTTGCCGCGTTCTCGACGCGGCACGATTTTTGAGGTTTATTTCGCTCTCCGCGCACATCGAAAATGGCACTTTCTGGTCGACCACTTTTTTTGCACACTTTTTTGGCTTTCTTTATTCATTTTCAATTTTTTTATTTTTTTTTATTCTTATTCTTATTCTTTGCTCTCCTAGATGCACCCGGGTAAACCGAGTTTTTGCCAAAGTCCGCCAAAACATCATATTTTTGAAAATTAAAAGTGCTCAGTTTTCGACGCTGATTTTTTGACGCTGCCGCATCCTTCACGCGGCACGATTTTTGAGGTTCGTTTCACCATTTGAGCACATCGAAAATGGCACTTTCCGGTCGACCACTTTTTTTGCACACTTTTTTGGCTTTCTCTATTCATTTTCATTTTTTTTTTATTTTTTCTTATTCTTGCTCTCCTAGACGCACCCGGGTAAACGCAAACTTTTGCCCAAGTCCGCGAAAACACCATATTTTTGAAAAATAAAGGTGCTCAGTTTTCGACGCTGATTTTTTGACGTTGCCGCATCCTTGACGCGGCACGATTTTTGAGGTTCTTTTCGGGCTCCGGGCACATCGAAAATGGCACTTTCCGGTCGACCACTTTTTTTGCACACTTTTTTCGCTTTCTTTATTCATTTTCAATTTTTTTATTTTGTTCTTATTCTTGCCCTCCTAGGTGCACCCGGGTAAACCGAGTTTTTGCCCAAGTCCGCCAAAACACCACAATTCTCGAAAATAAAAGTGCTCAGTTTTGGACGCTGATTTTTTGACGTCGCCGCATCCTTGATGTGGTGCGATATTCGGTCCTCAAAACGTCGTCTGGGCACATCGAAAATGGCACTTTCCGGTCGACCACTTTTTTTGCGCACTTTGCTCGCTTCTTATTCTGGTTTTTTTTCCAAGAGCCTAGTGCCGACGAGGTTGACGAGAGCGCTGGCAAGGCAAGAGTGAGCGCGCGCGCAAAGGATGAGCAAAGTGCAAGAATGGCTGGCACAGTTGACCGAGGGCAAGAACGCATTGAAGCAGTTTCTTCGCGAAGAAGCGACTGTGGATGTGCTCGTGCACATCGTGGAGTACGACGCAGAGCGCGAAGAGCCGGCACACGGCAGTGAGCCGCTAACGGTTTGGCTGCACTTTCCAATTGCCGACGTTTTGAACGGCAGCGTGCGCGCCGCCAACACCGCACACAGCGTTGCTCCGGAAACGACAAAAAGATTTCAGTTGAAACGTGGGCGAGCGTTTGTCGTGCGCGCCGTATTCAAGGTGACCGGCGGCAACGCAACCCGTGTGGCGTTTCTCTTCGACCAAGTGAAACTGCAGCCGTACGACGCCACATCGCTGCCCGTTCGAACAATTGGTTCGCTCAAGGAAGACGACGCAGTCGAGTTGCTCGTTGACAGCGACAAGTGCGTTGTTGGCGTGCGCTACACAATGTCAGCGGCCAAGCACACGACCTTGATTCTTCGCTACATCGACTCAGAAGCAACGTACAGCGCGGTAGACCACTTTATCCATTAAACTGTCACAAGCGCTCTCGCTTGAACAAAGGCACTCGCATGCCGTGGCGTCTGACTGCCTCAAAGCGCCAACCCACCAATTTGTTTACGCGCCGACCCCTGCTTTCGTCCGCTGCTCACTAATAATCACCGGTTTATTATAGAGGTTTGAGCCGTAAAAAAAAAATAAAAACCAGAATAAGAAGTGAGCAAAGTGCGCAAACAAAGAATAAGAAAATAATAAAAAAATTGAAAATGAATAGAGAAAGCGAAAAAAGTGTGCAAAAAAAGTGGTCGACCGGAAAGTGCCATTTTCGATGTGCTCGGAGCGCGAAACGAACCTCAAAAATCGCACCGCATCAACGATGCGGCAACGTCAAAAAATCAGCGACGAAAACTGAGCACTTTTAATTTCGAGAATTATGGTGTTTTGGCGAACTTGGGCAAAAGTTTGCGTTTACCCGGGTGCACCTAGGTGGGCAAGAATAAGAAAAAAATAAAAAAATGAAAATGAATAGAGAAAGCGAAAAAAGTGTGCAAAAAAAGTGGTCGACCAGAAAGTGCCATTTTCGATGTGCTCAAATGGTGAAACGAACCTCGAAAATCGCACCACATCAACGATGCGGCAACGTCAAAAAATCAGCGACCAAAACTGAGCACTTTTAATTTCGAGAATTATGGTGTTTTGGCGAACTTGGGCAAAAGTTTGCGTTTACCCGGGTGCGTCTAGGAGAGCAAAGAATAAGAATAAGAAAATAATAAAAAAAAACGAAAATGAATAAAGAAAGCGAAAAAAGTGTGCAAAAAAAGTGGTCGACCAGAAAGTGCCATTTTCGATGTGCTCAAATGGTGAAACGAACCTCAAAAATCTTGCCGCGTCGAGATTGCGGCAACGTCAAAAAATCAGCGACGAAAACTGAGCACTTTTAATTTTCAAAAATATGGTGTTTTCGCGGACTTTGGCAAAAACTCGGTTTACCCGGGTGTACCTAGGAGGGCAAGAATAAGAAAAAAAATAAAAAAAATGAAAATGAATAAAGAAAGCGAAAAAAGTGTGCAAAAAAAGTGGTCGACCGGAAAGTGCCATTTTCGATGTGCCCGGAGGGCGAAACGAACTTCAAAAATCGCACCGCATCAAGGATGCGGCAGCGTCAAAAAATCAGCGACGAAAACTGAGCACTTTTAATTTCGAGAATTATGGTATTTTGGCGGACTTTGGCAAAAACTCGGTTTACCCGGGTGCACCTAGGAGGGCAAGAATAAGAAAAAATAAAAAAATTGAAAATGAATAAAGAAAGCGAAAAAAGTGTGCAAAAAAAGTGGTCGACCGGAAAGTGCCATTTTCGATGTGCCCGGAGGGCGAAACGAACCTCAAAAATCGCACCGCATCAACGATGCGGCAAAGTCAAAAAATCAGCGACGAAAACTAAGCACTTTTAATTTTCAAAATTATGGTATTTTCGCGGACTTTGGCAAAATCTCGGTTTACCCGGGCGCTCCTAGGAGGGCAAGAATGAGAAAAAATAAAAAAAAAATGAAAATGAATAAAGAAAGCCAAAAAAGTGTGCAAAAAAAGTGGTCGACCGGAAAGTGCCATTTTCGATGTGCGCGGAGCGCAAAACGAACGTCGAAAATCGTGCCGCATCATTGATGCGGCGGCGTCAAAAAATCAGCGGCGCGCTTGGAGGACTTTTGGGTTTTCGAGTAGAGTGCGTGTGCGCTGTGTTTGGCGTTGCGGCGCGGCGAGCGCGAAACGATGAGCGGCGGTGTTCTGAGCGATTTGGTGGTGGAGCGACACGATGCGGCGCTAGCGCGCGGGCCGAGCCGCGTTTTTTCGGATTTGAGTGCGGAGCGTGCGCAAGCGCAGCGCTTGTCGCTTGCCGCGCGCGTGCGCCTGAAGCGTGCGCGGCGCGCGCCGGCGCAGCGCGTGGAGCCGAGCTACGACACGCTGCTGTGCGGTGCCGAGAGCGAGGAGCGGCGCTCTGTTGGCGTCTTGCTGGATTTGCTGACCGAGCGCGAGCTCTATGATCCCGAGCCGTACGGCCAGCCGGCCGAGCGCGACGCGCTGGGCCAGCTGCCAATGCCGTGCTTTGGCACGGCCGAGCAGCGGCTCACGAACCGCGGGCTGGCGACCGTGCACGTGCACTCGCAGCACCAGTGGGACGCGCGCGTCGGCGCGCCGCACCAGAACAGTCTGCTCGACGAGCGCATGGGCCCGATCCGCAAGAGCGATTTGAGCGGCAACACAGTGCACTGCGCGGTGTGCGACGGCGTGCTGCACAACGACCACTACTGCGCGCCGCGCGCGCACGAGCCGGGCCTGTGCGCCGGCCACTTTGGCGTCATTGTGCTGCCCGGCGCCGTGTGGCACCCGATGGGCGTCGCCGTCGTGCGCGCCGCGCTCGAAACGCTCTGCTGGCACTGCGGCGGGCTGCCGTCGACGCCCGAGCGCTGCGCCGCCATTGTGCGCCAAATGCGCGCGCAGTGCGCGACGCGCGTCGACCGGCTGCGCTACTTGGCGCGCTGCTTCAAAACGCGCCGCTCGTGCCTGGCGTGCGCGGCGCGCCACCGCTGCGGCGCGCGCGCGCCGCAGAGCGGCGCTCTGCTGTGCGGCCCCGGCACCGAGCAGTGCGCCGAGTGCCGCACGCTCGTGCACTTTCGCCCGGCGCTGCGCACCGACAAGCAGCTGCAGAACCGCACGCGCTCGCTGCAGCGCGCCGTCGCCGAGCGGCACGACGGCGAGCTGGGCGCCGACGCCGAGGCGCGCGAGCCGCTCTACGCGGCCGCCAACCGCGGCCACCGCACGAGCGGCTTTCCGTGCGAGGCGCTGCTCGACGGCCACGTGCGCAGCGAGCGCGCCGCCGAGCGCGCGGCGTACGAGCGCTTTGCGGCGCTGCGCTACGGCGCGCTCGGCGGCGTCAATCGGCTCGTGATGCACGGCGAGCGCGTGCGCGCCGTGCTGCAGCAAGCGACGCCGCAGTTTCTCGACTTGCTGCGCGACGACGAGCTCGAGAGCGGCGAGGAGGTGCGCGACTGGCTGCTCGCGCTCGTGCCGCGCGTGCTGCCGGTGCCGCCCAACTGCGTGCGGCCGACCGAAATCAAGACCGAGATGGTCGGCCGCGACGGCGTGGCGCACATCCAGCTGCACGACTTGACCAAGCGCTATCAGCAGATTGTGCGCTGCGTCGACAAAATGTCGCGCGCCATTGACGCGGCGGAGTGCTACGAGCGCGCCACGCCGCTCAGCGGGCCCGTGGCGACGCTCTACGCCGATCTGCACCGCTCGCCGCGCGACGCGTGGCACCAGTACTCGCTCGGCGACTTTCGCTTTGTCGACCTCTACGGCCTCGTGCAGTACTACTACGCCGCCATTGTCTCGAGCAAGCTGGCGCCCAAGTTTCTGCCGACGCGCGCGCGCCGCCGCGGCGTCGGCAGCTCGGCGGCGTCGAGCGCGGCGCGCCAAAGCGCGGCCAAGGCGGCGCCCGACGCCGGCAGTGGCAGCGGCGGCGGCGTGAGCAAGTCGTTTGCCGACATTATGCACGGCAAGCAGGGCCGCGTGCGCGAGAATTTGATGGGCAAGCGCGTCGACCAGACGGCGCGCTCGGTCATTGTGCCCGACCACAACGTCGGCGTGCACGAAGTGCTGCTGCCGGCCGAGATTGCGGCGCGCCTCAGTGTGCCGGAGCGCGTGTGCGCGCTCAACGCGCGCGAGCTCGTGACGCGCGCCGAGCGCATTCGCACGCTCGACGTCGCGCGCCGCTCGCACCAAAACTGCCTCGGCTGCGCGCAGTGCGAGGCGCTGGCGGTCAACGAGCGCAGCGATTTGTGCGTGTTTACGGCGGCGCGCGACGAGCGCGTGCGCTACAACGACAGCGCGCTCGCGCAGCCAATCGCCGAGCACCCGTTTGTGCACGAGGCGGGCGCCATCATTGAGCGGCCGCTGCGCACCGGCGATCTCGTTGTCATGAATCGGCAGCCGACGCTGCACCGGCAGTCGATGATGGCGCACCGCGTGCGCCTGCTCGAGCCGGTCGGCGCCGACGGCGGCGCGTCGCGCGGCGCCAAAGTCAACGCGATTCGCTTGCACGAACTCGTCACCGACCCGTACAATGCCGACTTTGACGGCGACGAGATGAATGTGCACCGGCCGCAGGGCGCGGCGGCCGAGGCCGAGATGCGCACGCTGATGACGGTGGCGCAAAACCTCATATCGTCGCGCAACTCGGCGCCGTGTCTCGGGCTAAAGCAGGACGCCGCGACCGGCATGTACCTGCTGACGTCGCGCGACACGTTTCTCGAGCACCACCAAGTGTGCCAAGTGCTGCTCTTTGCGGTGCGCGAGCACGGCTTGCGCCTGCCGCAGCCGGCCGTGCGCGTGTGGCAGCCGGCGCGCGGGCGCTGGCGCGTGCTGTGGACCGGCGCGCAAGTGGCGAGCTTTGCGTTGCCGGGCCGCGTGCAGGGCGCGAGCGCCGACAGCGACTCGCTGCTGCAGTATCGGCGACCGGCGCGCTTTGAGCTCGACGCGCGCCGCCTCGACTATCCGGCGGGCGGCGTGAACAACGAGACGGTGCTGCCGTTTGTCGTTATTGACAGCGAAATTGTGTGCGGGCGCGTCGAGAAGAGCGTGGCGGGCAAAAAGCACGGCGCCATGCACCACGCCATAGCGATGCGCGCCGGCGTGCCGAGCGAGCGCGCGTTCACCGAGGCGTGCGACTTTGTCAATCGCTGCTCGTGGATTGCGTCGGCGTTTCTCACGCTGCGCGGCTTTAGCGTCGGTCTGCAAGACTGCATGTTTGGCGCGCATCAGCGCGACGCGGCGCGCCAAATCAAGCGCATAACGCGCAGCGTGCACGAGCGCGTCGACGCGCTGCTCGCGGGCCGCAGTGCCGAGTCGCGCGCGCTGCTGCTCACCGACCACTATGCCGACCGCGTGGCGGAAGTGGAGCGGCGCATTAGCGCGATTGCCGACAACGGGTTCGATCGCGCGGCGCGCCTCGTCGGCCGCTGCGTCGCCGCCAACAACGCGCTGCTCGTGATGCGCGTGTCGGGCGGCAAGGGCCAGCCGCTCAACGCGTGCCAGGTCAAGGCGTGCGTCGGCCAGCAGCGCATTGGCGGGCAGCGCGTCATCAATACGCACGTGTCGGTGAAGAGCGACGGCGACGCCAAGACGGCGGGCGGCTCGCGCGCCGAAGGCGGCCGCGAGAACACGACGGGCGGCGGCGGCGCCGGCGCTGGCGCCAAGACGCGCAACAAAACGGCGCCGGGCGGCCGATCGCGCCTCGACGGCGACGCGCGCCTGCGCGTGCTCGACTTTCCGATGCACCGCTTCTCGCCGCACACCGTGCGCGGCGTCTATCCAAACGCGGCGGCCGGCGGCTTTATCGACCGCTCGTTTATCGACGGCCTGACGCCGAGCCAGTTTTTTCAGCACGCGCAGGGCGGCCGCGAGGGCCTGATCGACACCGCGATCAAGACGGCGCAGACCGGCTACTTGCAGCGCAAGGCGATGAAGTCGTGCGAGGCGCTCGCGGTGCGCTACGACGGCACGGTGCGCGACGCCACCAACCAGATTGTCTCGATGCGCTTTGGCGACAACGCCGTCGACCCGCGCGCGCTCATGCGCAAGACGCTGCGCTTCATTGGCATGGGCCGCGCGCAGCTCGGCGCCGCACTCTTTTACGACGAGAGCGACGCGCGCGACGAGTGGTGCGCAGCGCACAGCGCCGGCGCGGCGCTCGGCGCGGTGCTTGTGCGCGAGCGCGACGCGCTGCACGGCGCGCTGCACTTTTTGCGCGGCGCGGCGGCGCGCGTCGGTGGCGAGTGCACGCTGGCGACGCCCAACAACCTCGAAACAATTGTGGCCGACGTGGTGCGCGAGACGCAGCGCAGCGCGAGCGGCAGCGCGGCGTCGCGCCAGCGCTCGTTTTGCGGACAGGAGCGCTGGCACGAAGACGATGCGCGCGTGCGCGACGCCGCGCTGCGCCACAGCGTTGGCGCAACGTTTGCCGAGCCGAGCGAGGCGCAGCGCGCGCGCTGCCGCGCCGCGCCGCACCTCGAGCCGCTGCACAACGCGGTCGAGGCGGCGCAAGTGCTCGAGCGGCGGCTAGAGCGCTGGCGCGACACGCTGCGCGTGCTCGATCACTTGACCGAGTGCGAGCTGCGCCTGCGGCTCGCGTCCAAACAAGTGCTGCGGCGCTACGAGCTGAGTCGCACCGAGCTCGAGCGCGTGCTCGATCTCTACGAAGACGTGCTGCAGCGCGCGCAAGTGCAGCCGGGCGAGAGCGTCGGCGCCGAAATGGTGCAGGCGATTGGCGAGCCGGCCACCCAAATGACGCTGGTGCGCCGCGCAGCGGCACGCGCGCGCGCGCGCTCACTCGCGCGCTCGCCCGCAGAACACATTTCACCGCGCCGGCGCGGTAGGCGACGATGTGGCGGCCGGCACGCAGCGCATGCTCGAGGTGAGCGAGGCGTCGCGGCCCGATTCGATGAAAGGCATCAAAGTGAGCGTACCGCTGCACGACACGCTCTTTTCGCTGCGCGCGCAGCGCACGCTCGGCGCGACGCTCTTGACGCACTTGCTGTCGCGCGAGCAGCGCTCCGCGCTCTTTGGCGCGCGCGCGGCGAGCACGAGCGCCACGCTGAGCGTTGTGCGCGAGGCGATGCGGCAGCACGCGCAAGCGGCGCGTGCGCAGAGCGCCGAGAGCGCGCTGCGCTGCGCCATGCGCGCCGTGGCGCACGTGAGCGTGGCGCTGAGCGACGCCGAGCGTGCGCAGCACGTCGAGCAAGTGCACGCCGCCACCGACGCGCTCTTTGACGCCGTCGACGCGTGCTTTGACGCGCGCGGCCGCCTGCTGACGCTCGGCGGCGAGACGACGCACTGGCGCACGCTCGAGTGCGCCGCGCTCGCGCGCAGCGACGCGCAGCGGCTCGAGTCGCGCGGCTGGTGCGCCGAGGCGCGCCGCTTTTTTGCCGAGTGCGGCGTGCGCACGGCGCTGGTGGCCGACTTGGCACCGCACTCGGCGTGGCGCACGCGCCGCGCGCAGCGCGACGAGCTGTGCGAAGCGGTGTGGCGCGCCGCGCTGCCGTTCTTTGGCGCCGACGCGCCGTTTAGCGTCTTTGCGCGCTGCAGCACGACGCACGTGCTGAGCGTCGCCATTGTGGCGCGCCAAGTGCGCAGCGAGTACGCCGAGGCGCTGTACGACGCGGTGCGCGTCGAGCGCGACGTGCTGGCGCTCGAGCCGGCGGCGGCAGACGCGACGCCGCTACCGCCGCTGCGGCGCGCCGTGCTCGACGCGGCGCAGCACTGGCGCTCCGAGAGCGTCGTGAGCGCGGTGCGCAGTGTCGAGACGACCGACGCCGGCGAGGTGGCGCAAAAAGTCGAGCGCGCGCTGCTCGAGAACAAGCAGGTGACGCGCGGCAACGCGCACGCGCGCCACCTCTACAAAAATATTGTGGCGACGAGCGTGCTCGACTTTACGCTCTGCTTCTCGATCGTGTACGAGCCAATTGTCGAGCGCGCGCCGCACGCGTACGCCGTGCGCTTCTCCGAGGACGAGGCGCTGCGCGCCAACGACAGCGAGCGCTTGCTGTGCGAAATGCACTACGACGCGCACTGCTTTGACGAGCCAGACGCAATTGGCTGCCGGCGCGCCGAGTGCGTTGCGCGGCGCCACGAGCGCGGCGCGTCGGCGCGCGTCGGTTGCCTCGGTAGCTGGGTGCTCGCGCTGCGCATCGACCCCAATTGGTTTGTGCGCAACGACATACTGCCGTCGGCGCTCGAGGCGTCGCTGGCGCGCGCACTCGGTCCAAGCTACCACGTGCTCGTTGGCGACATGAATTCGGAGAGCTATGTGGCGCTGCGCGTGCGCGTGCTCACGTGCTGCGTGCGCGACGAGCTGCACGTGCTCAATACGGCCGATCTGCGCGATCTCGACAACTTTGCGCCGCACGACGTCGCCAATGCGGCCGGCGACGTAGGTGCGGACGACGACGACGACGACGACGCTGCGCCGCCGCCGCTCGACGAGCGCGGCGTGCCGCTCGTTGCGCACAATCCGCAGGCGAGCGACGTGGAGAACGCGGCGCTGCAGCGGCGCACGCGGCGCTTCATGACGCGCCGCGTGCGCAACGACGAGCTGACTGTACTCGATCGCGTCAAGTGGCTAGTGCTGCATCACCGCGCGTGCGGACCGTCGAGCGGCAGCGTTGTGATGGGCGTGCGCGAGCGTCAAGCGGTGTTTACCGACGAGCGCGGCCTGGAGCACGTGCGCCGCAACGTGATTGTGAGCGACAGCAGCGATTTGTACCATTTGCTAGCGCTGCGCGGCGTGGACACGCGCCGCGTGCGCACCAACTCGCTGCACGACGTGTGCGACGTTTTCGGCATCGAGGCGTGCCGCGACGCGCTTGTGGCCGAGTACGACGACATGATGGCGGCGGGCGGCTCGTTTGTCAATCGCGCGCACTATGCGCTGCGCGCCGACATGCAGACGCGCTACGGCGCGTTTCACGCGCTCACCATCAACGGCCTGCTCGCGGCGCCGCACGACCCGATTCAGGCGGCGTCGCACTGCCGCACCGCCAATCTCTTTTTTGACGCGGCGCTCAAAAAGCGCGGCGCGGCGCAGCTCTCGTCGCCGTCGGCCAGCGTCGCGCTCGGCCAGCCGCTCGTGCACCAGGGCACGGGCGCTATCGACGTGCTCATGGACATCGACGCGCTCACTGACCCGGCGCGCTACCGCTTCGAGCAGCCCGAGCCGAGCGTTGTGATTGGCGCCATGCAGGAGCGCGCCGCAAACGACATGAGCGATAGGCTGGCGTGGCTAGCGAGCAAAGGCTGGGGCGCAGACGTGCAATCGCCAGAGCACCACACGTTTGCCGATAGCGATAGCGAGAGCGACGACGAAGCGCGCGCGCACTGCGCACACGCGCTGTGGGAGCGCGCCAACGGAGACGAGCCAACGGCGCGCTTTTCGCCGGTGGCGAGCGAGGACGGCAGTGCGGCGAGCGTCAGTAGCGAAGAGGACGACAACGAGGACGAAGCGCATGCGCGTGCGCTAAACGATGCGGCGGTCTTGCAAATGCACACAGACGAGACGGCCGAGCAAGTTGGGCCGAGCAGCGAGTTTATCAACGCGTTTGACGAGATGTCTGTTCGGGCGCGCGACGAGCTGGTGGCGCGCGTCAAGCGCGCGCGCGCGGCGCCGCAGCCGGCCGAGTACGATCCGGTCGAAGAGACGCAGCGCGTGGCGCTGCGCAGCGAGATTGGCTCTATTGCGCGCAGCGCGCTCGAGTACGACCCGGCGCAGCCGGCGCTCGAGCCGAGTGGCGCGTTGCACGCCGTGCAGGCGGCGTCGCTCGACGCGCTCAGCGCGCTCGCCCAAAAAGTCTCCGAGGCGCGCAACGACGCCGGCCAAGACGACGAGTCGGGCAGCTCGCTCAAGTCGGACGATTTTAGCTCTGATTTCATGGGCACAGACACCACGTTTGGCTTATTTTGACGCGTAAAAGCGAGCAAAGCTCGCAAAGCATTCGCGAGACAAGCATGGCAAAAGGCACGCAGAGCGCAAAGAAAAAGAACCCGCGCAAGTGGAAGCGCATTGTGGCGAGCGTGAAAGCGAGCGACAAAGGCGGCCGACCCGGCCAGTGGTCGTGGCGCAAAGCGCAGCAAGCGGTGCAAAAGTATCAGCGCTCGGGCGGGCGCTACGTCGGTCGCAAGAAGCGCAGCTACTCGCTCGACAAAAAGCCGTACCGAGATTGAACGTGCACAACAAGTGGTGTGGCGCTTGCGCGCGCGCGCACACTCAAAAATATAAAATCGCCAAACCAACCATTTGCTTGTATTGCGTTGATGCGCGCGTGCGTGCGCCATTGTGTGCAAAGCTGTCGCTGACAACGATGAATATGTTCCTCGCGAGTCTGACGGCTGCGCGCAGCATAGCGCGCACAAATCCTGGCCGCGCCGTGCACGCGATCTGGGTGCTTTTGTCGACCAAGCGCGCGCGCTGTGGCAATTTTTCGCACCACACAATAGACAGTGTGGCAAAGATTGTGCCGTGGGGCAAGCTGCTGCCCGAATTCCCCGAGTCGGTGCCGATTTTCAGGCTCTGCTACGAGTGCGGCGCGTTTCGCTTTCGCAACACAGCGCGCCAAATCGTGCACTCTGGCGTGCTGTGCGCCGTGCGGTGCGGTCTCTTTTTCGAGGCGTTTGAGATGCTCAGGCTTTCGCGCGGCTACGTTACGTACGAATTGTCGTTCAATCAAGAAGCGTTTGTCCGCTACGCCGCTTCGCGCGCAGCGCCGCCGGGCGCCTGTCCGATCTTTCAGCTTCCGCGCAAGCTGACGCACAAGGGCACGACCAATACGATGGCGTTTCTTTTCGAGCGGCCGGCCGACGTGATGAGCGCTGCGTACATTACAGCGGTGCTCAAACTGCTCGCGGACCAAACCTACATACACTGCTTGGCAGCGTACGGCGACTGCAACACGAAAAGGTGGCACACCGTCTCGGTCGTCGAGATTCTGGCGCACTGCTCCAAGCTCGCGCCGTTTGACGTCGTTGGCAAGTGGCTGCTGCAGAGTGGCGTGCAGAGCGCGCTTTGCGCCGCGCTCTGCGTGGACGAGCTTGGTGTGCACGCGAGCGGATGGAAACAGTTCTCAGCGCTGCCGCTCGATCGGCCGGTGATGCGCCGCTCGTCGACGTCGACGAGCTTTAAAGATCCACGCTGCTATCACGAAGAGCTGCTCATCAACTGCACTGTCAACAAGCTGCACGAGACAAAGCTATTGGGCGCGCCTGTGTTTGTCAAGCGGCTCGACGACGCGAGCGGGCAGGTGTCGAGCCGCACGCACTGCTCGGCTTTCAACGCGCTGCGCACGCGCAGCGCGCGCGTCATGCAAGTTGTTGTGCGCTGGTACTGGGAGCACGCGTTCCTCTGCTTTTCGTGGCGCCCGACGCCCGGCTGTCTGTCTGTTGCGCTCGCGGTCAAGATTGTCGACGACGCGCCGCCAAGCGCCGAGGGATTCCTCGTGCTGCTGGACGACGTGACAAAGCTCAAGATTGCGCAGAGCGCGCGCGACGCGTACGCCAAAATGTGCGCGGCGCGCAACGCGCGCGTCCGGTGCTCCCGCAAGCGCAAGCGCGCGCGATCGCTCTGAAACGCGTTTTCTCGGAACCGCGTCGCCGTTGCGGCGCCTGGCAACGCGTTTGGGCAAAAAAAAAGCGGCCTAACAACGCGTTGCCGGGCAAGCGGTGGAAAGCTGTGAAAAGCAAAAGAAAAGCGCCCGAGTGTCCGAGAAGCACCGCGTCGCCGTTGCGGGCTGCTTGGCAACGCCGTTCCGTGAAAAAAGGGCTGTTTGGCCGACAAAACGCGGCGGCGCGCCGCAAAACACAACCTCAACCTCGAGCATCAACTATCAATTTGCGCACAGAGCATCCAGGTGCGTTGTTGTGCGGCGCGCGTTGCGCGTCGTTGCTGCGCGCCGCGTGCGCTGCGAGCGCTGGCGGCGCGCGTGGCGGCCCGTTTTCGGCGCGCCAGCCGCTCGACGCCAAATCGCTCGTTTTTTTGTGGAGCGCTGGCGCGCAGCGCCGCGCATGAGCTGTCAAAATCTGGCGCGCGCGCCCGGGCGCGCTGGCGCGCTAGCGTGCCATTTCGGCGCGCCTTGTGTCGCATTTTCTTTTTATTTTTATTTTTTATTTTTGCCTTGCTGGCGTTTCTTATTTTTTTTTCTTTTCTTTTCTAACGCCGCAGCGCTCGCGTTTCGCAGAGAAATGGCAACCACTAGCGACCAGAACAACAGCGCCGCGAGCGCTCCGCTTGCGACAGTTGTCGCGCCAAACAACATGTTTGGCTTGAGCAGCGTCGTTGGCTACAAGACGCACACGGGCACGCTGCTGTGGGCGCTGCCGTCGACGACCAACGCCGCCGGCAAGAAACTGATGCGTCTCATCAGAGCGCTGAGCGCCGACAAGATGCGTGTCGTGCTCGAGCCAGCGCAACGCGCCGCGCGCGGCGCCCAAGTGCTCGACGCCGAGCTGGTCGATGCGCTGAGCACCGGCAAGGTCCATGTCGCGCTCGGTCTGCCCAACGGTCTCGTCTACGACCCGCGTCCGATGAATATCGACCACACGCCGCTCTCGCAAGCCGCGCGTCCCGACACGCCGCTCGGACGCGCGGTTGGCGCATACCTGGGCGCCCAGTACGACTCGGCGCGCTGGTTTACGTCGCTGTCGCGCTGGTTCAATACGGTGCGAGCGGAGCTCGCGATGCACAACGCCAAGTACCAAGCGCTCGTCGCCAAGCTGCCCGCTCTGCGCGGCGACGAGAGCGACGAGGCGTGCCGCTGGGTGCGCAGTCAGTACAAGACGCAGTACAATGCCAAGCTGTACTGCGTGGCGAGCAAGTTTGCCGACAACGGCGCGCCGGACGGTCTGGCGCTGGCCAAGTGCTTTACGGAGCTGACCAAAGGTCAGCTGAAGCGCGTCAAGGGCAAGAGCGGCGCCAAGCGCAAAGCGCGCTCGCAGCCGGCGTCGAGTAGCAGCAGTGCGGCCAGCGCGGCGCCTGTGCAGAGCGCGGCGCCGCCGCCGGCACTGCCGCTCTCGCCACCGCCGCCGCCTGCGCAGCGCGAAGCGGTACCGGCTGCGACGCCGGTGGCAGACATCGACAACAACGACGCGTCTTTTGCATTCTTTGACGCAT